>Ga0255759_10001256_pt1 | contig 22752 bp, 17 predicted proteins | sample 101ome_20_FD_179959 | JGI IMG/M metagenome (GOLD analysis project Ga0255759, IMG submission 179959) | Coastal salt marsh microbial communities from the Groves Creek Marsh, Skidaway Island, Georgia - 101404AT metaG (version 2) | ecosystem: Environmental > Aquatic > Marine > Intertidal zone >...
GGACTCGAGCCGGTCGGATTCTTTTCCCGCGTCGGTTGCCCGACTCCAAAGTGCCGTGGGAATATCAATCGAACCGACCTGACGTCGATCACTTCAATCGAGATTTCAAACCAGAACTTGCCCGTGGTGGTACAGAGATTTGTCGTCTCAATCCTGCCGATGGTAAGATGGAATCAGTGACATCCAGCCTTCCTCCCAACTGGGATTTCCGTGCCAGCGAATCATCCAGCGGAAAATGGATCGCCTTCTGTCGAGCCGGGACAGGGGGCGTTCCAGAGTTGAACGTCATGGCTGCTGACGGGAGTGCTTCGCATGCATTGACCCGTGGATGGGAGGAGCGAGGTGTCGATCATCCTCGCTGGTTGCCTAGGAACACCTGATGCACCACAGCCTGGTAGCCTGTGTCAGTTCCAACCGTTGACCTGCCTATGCAAGCGCAGCCGCCTTGAAAGTTAGTCTGAGCGGGTTGATGATGTGATTCAGGGTTAGGTTTCAGAGGATGGAAAGGCTTGGGTGCAAGGAGAGCGTAGACCGAAGGGAGCCCATGCCTTGGAGGTTAACACCGCAGGTTTTTGGATCCGTTTCCAGGGCGACAAACTCAAGCGGCGTGAGCCGTTCGAGGGAACAGTGCGGGCGGATGTTTGGGGGGCGACTCCCTACGGGTGTATACCTTTTTCACGTATTTTCTCCTTGGCTTTCCAGTAGGCATTTCTGTCGATGAGCACAGTTGCCTCAGTGGCCTTACCCAGTGTTCAGGTTTCCTCATGGAATGAGTTGCATCAGAGTTAGGGATCTTGACCTTTAAAAGGTCAGCGACTTTGTTTCACGAACACGGATTGAGCTTCTGCATGGGCTTTGGTAAAAACCTGACCACTTTGGGAGAACCTCCGATAAGCACTATGATTCAAGGTTTGAAGGGTGTCCGAGCTGCTGGCTTTGGGAAGCTCATGCTTCTTTTGCTTTTGGTGCCAATTGCTGGTTTTGGTACCTGGGCTTATGGTTGTTATGTGTGGTACTACCAGATGCCTCCCATGGACCCAGGGGGTGCGTACTGTTTTGAGTGCAAAAAGGTGACCTATCTAGCGGATCGCGTTTTTGAAACCACGAGCCCTATAGGGGATGGTAGTCAGCTTGTGACCTTTGCGGATGTCGGGGTCTGTCAAAGATGCCTGAGTCAAGTTTACCCAGATCGTGGGCTTTTTGCATCCATGCATTTTTTTGCAGCGATAAGCTGTTTGATATCCTGTTTTTTATTTGGCGCTACTTTGCTTTGGGTGATCGTTCAAAACAGGGCCTCAAATCGTGCACGAGTCAGTTTCGACAAGGGATGATTCTAAGTGATCACTTGAGCTTCGGGTCGGATCTACCATAGGATCCAAAAACCTTATGAGCGTGGCCAAGTCTACTTTTCTCGAGCTAAGAAGGCTCCTAGGGGTTCTGTCATTCAGTGCCATGCTTTGTCTGCTTGGTGCTTGGTTATGTTTTCATTGGGCCAAAGAAATACCCTCAATGGACCCCGGGGGTCAGTGGTGTCAGACATGCAAGAAGGTGACCTACCCGAGTGACCGTAAGATCAAGAAATTTTCCGATGGTGATGCCTGGGTTTGTGAGACATGTGACCTGTCAAACCTCACCACTTATGCCGAAGCCATGCAGGCAGTTTGGCTCTGCACGGGTAGTGCCATAGTCATTGTCCTGGTTGAAGTGGCGCTTTTTGGGTTCGTTTGGAAACTCAACTCCCAAGATGCTCTTTGATGGAGAATGGCAATCAGACCAGAACCCCGAGCTGATGCCATGGTTCCAAGCTTCGGCATCCTGCTTATGACAATTAGGCCGTGGACTCTGGCTGCCCAGACCGCGACTTTTTGGCCCTACTTCCGTTGTCTATGACCTGAGTGATTGGGCTGTATCTCAAACCTCCCAGCCCTTGCGGTATTCTTTGGTGATGTATTGGTTGGCCTGCGGGTGATTGGTCACTTTCATCTGCTTGGGATCCCAGTGGATCTCCACACCAGCGCGCATGGCCACCTGACCGAGCAGCACGACTTCGGTAACGGGGCCTGCTTTGTCAAAATTAGACAGAGCTGGGGCCCCTCCTCGGCATGCCGCAAACCAGTCATCATAATGGCACTGGTGCCAGTCCTCACAGGTGCCAAAAAGCTGAGGGACTTCTATGTCCTTGGCACGACGACCACTTTTCAGGGTGCCACCGCCGCTGTAATGGGTGAGCATCGTGTCGTTTTTGCCAATCAACAGGATACCGTTGGTGTCATATGCCTCTGCCGGGAAAAGTTCCTGAGGCGGTTTACGCCCGCCATCATACCAATGAAACTTGAAGGCCGGGCGTTGCTCGTTAGCCGGGAAATCCCACACGATGTGTGAGTGAAGGGGGGCGGTTTCCTCGGTTTGCCCCACACCTTCGGCGACGATTTTTTCGGGGTCGCGGATGTCCATGGCCAGGGCTGCCAGGTTCAGGAGGTGACAGCCCATGTCACCGATGGCCCCAGTCCCAAAATCCCAAAAACCACGCCAGGCAAAGGGGTGATAGGCGGGGTGGTAGGGGCGCCAAGGGGCACAGCCAATCCACAGGTCCCAGTCAATGTGCTCGGGCACTTGAGGGCTCCCGCTCGGTCGTTCGATCCCTTGCTTCCATCGCCCCCCGGGTCGGTCTGACCAGCAGTGCATTTCCAGGATGTCACCTAGAACGCCAGCTCGGACAATCGCCGCATCGTGCCGCATCCTAGGGGATGAAATGCCTTGATTGCCCATCTGCGTGGCCACACCTGCCTGGCGTGCAGCCTTGGTCAAGGTGCGGGCTTCCCAGACGGTGTGGGTCAGCGGCTTTTGGCAAAAGACATGCTTCCCAGCCTGGATGGCCCGCATGGCTGGATGGAAATGCATGTGATCTGGGGTTGATATGGTGACTGCGTCGATGCGATCGCTCATTTGGTCGAACATCACACGGTAGTCCTTGAAGCGACGAGCCTCTGAGAAGGTTTCCATCATTTCGCCACCATGCTTGTGGTCGACATCCACCAGCGCCACGATATTTTGGGATTGGCAGAAGGTCAGGTCGGCCTTGCCCTTGCCACCGCAGCCAATGCCCGCGATGTTCAACCGGTCATTGGCTCCAAGTACCGATCGTGTTGAGACAAATGGAAATGCCAGGGTCGAGGCTGCCGCTGCGCTGCGAGCCAGGAAGGAGCGACGGGTTTGGTTGGCTTGCGGGTGGAACATGCAAATAGCCTAAACCATTAGATTCCTTGGTTTCCACATTCTTTTGTGATGAGGTGAATTGGCAAAAGGGTTGTGCCAATCTTCCTCATTCTTTCTTGAGGACCAACCCCAACGCAAGCCACGGTCACTTTTTGAGATGATGGATTAGAAAATCAACCGCATTTTCATGAGCTTGCTCCGTGCCAGGATATTTCAGGATATGTTCGACTCCATGCTTCTCCAGTAAGGTCTGCATGGATAAACCAAAATTCACATGATGGATCGACCATCCGCGCGCCGCGCGGGGTTCGTTGGGGATGGGGTCATTGGGTGCCATACCATAGCTCATGAAGGAGGGAGGATCATCGGTGCTGATATGGTTTTCAATGGATAGCTCGTGCATCAGAGCCCTCACATCGATCGGTGAGAGATGCTCGGGAATCTGCTTAGAGTGAAAATCTTTTTGATACCCCGGAATATTTTCGACCCACCAGTCAAAGTCCAGGTTGGCCTGGCCACCGATCAGGCCCACCGCCTTCAAGCGGGAGGATTCGTGCGCGATGGAGTCGTTGCTTGAAGGATCGGCAAAGTCAGGGGACCAGGCAAGGTAGGCAACGAGCTGGGCTCCCGCTGAGCCTCCAAAGCCACCAATACGATTTGGATCAATGCCCCATTGCGACGCCTTGCTGCGGAGAAACTGCAAGGCCCTTACACAGTCATGGTGAGCTGCTGGGAACCAGGCGTGTTGGAGGAGTCGGTATTCAATGGAGGCAAAATGCATGCCAGCACCCAGACAGGCCTCCAGGAATCCGTGGTTGATCTTATCATGGGAGCCGCCGGTGAAACCACCTCCGTGAATAAAAAGGATGAGTGGCGCAGGATCCTCCACCTTGGCCTGCCAGAAATCGATGATCTGCTGCGGGTGATCCCCGTAGGGGATATTTTCGTAGGTGATGGAATTGGGGGATTTCGCAGGCGTTTGCTGGGCCTCGATCAGGTGGATACTGGCAAGCAACAGTAACGTGAATTGCCAGCTAGAAATGTTCAATGGGTTTGAGCGTGGCCGCATCATCATGCTTCACCCTAGTTGGTTTCTGTTTTGGGTGCAACCAAGCGGCTGAGTCTCTCTGAGACCCAAAGATAAACTTATTTTAATCTTCGATTCATGGTTTCTTCATTTTCGCAAGCCTAAGCTTGGGATCAGTGAAGATGCAAAGGTCAGTCAATTACCTTTCAGAACGGCCAAGTAAAAGGCCCCGACGCGTCCTGATTCTCAATGGCAATGAGACTCAAACACCATACAGGGTGGCCCCGCTGGGGCTTGCTTTCATTGCTTCGGCCATCGAACAATCCGGTCGTGAGGTCCGGCTTTTGGATCATCTGCAGGGACCTTTGGGACTCCTTCGATTACGAGCCGCCTTGCGCCAATGGCAACCGGATGTGGTAGCGATGGGAATCAGGAACCTGGATAATTCTGATTATCATGCCTTCCAGACTTACCTGTCTTTGCCTGCACGTTTGGTCACCACAATCAGAAAATGGTCGCCAAACTGCCCTATTTTATTGGGTGGTTCAGCTGGTACCGTTGATGCAGCTAGGGTAATGGATCGCGTCCAGGCCGATCACCTTATTCTGGGGGAAGGGGAAGAGGCAGTGCTTGCCTGCCTCCAGGCGCTTGAATCTGGAGAGCGGCTTGAGCGAATCATCGGGGCTGGGGGTGGTAAGCAACCCTTCCGTATTGCGGAGACACGCTCATTGCCTGCCCCGAGGCTGCACCGATGGACCTCCATGAAGGCCTACTTAAAAGGAGATGCAGGCTACCCGGTGCAAACCAAGCGGGGTTGTCCCCTGAAATGTACTTACTGCACCTATGGACGCATTGAAGGTGCCCGCTACCGACGATTGGCCCCCGAGGCCATCGCAGATGAAATCGAGGGTGCCATGGAAGCTGGTATCCATGATTTTGAATTTGTTGACAGCACTTTCAACCTGCCTCCCGGCCACGCCATGGAAGTGGTGCAGACACTGCTTCGACGAGGTTTGAAAGCTCGCTACCACGGTACTGGTATCAATCCTTCCGTGCTCAGGGAGGACTTGCTTGATGCCATGTATCAAGCAGGCTTCCGCCAGGTCATCCTGACTGCTGAAAGTGCTTCGGCTTCAATGCTTCGGTCCTACGGCAAAAACTACACGCCAGAAGCACTTGAACGGGCCAGCACTTTACTTCAGAAATACCGACTAGGTTCCCTTTGGGTTTTTTTGTTGGCAGGTCCCGGCGAAACCCCGGCAAGTGTCGAGGAAAGCCTAGAGTTTATTGCCAAGCATATTCAGCCGCCCGATGCGGTGTACATCACTTCGGGAATCCGCATTTACCAGGGAAGCCCCATGGCCGATGCCTGGGAAGAGGGCAGACTGGCCGCTCAAAGTATTCATCGGGATCAGGCAAGCCAAACGCCCTTTCATTATTCAAGTCAAACACCGCCTGAGTGGCTTGAGGCGCGTTTGCGCTCCTTCCAGCGTGAACATGCTCATGTCATGCTTTCTTGCGAAGGGCATGATTGGCCTACCAGGTTGGCCTTAAGCCTACTTCCTCTTACCGGACTTCCCAAGCCCTACTGGCAATATCTGAGCCTGCTTAATGCTATCCGACGTCCTTTCCGGTGGAAGTCCTCTTCGGTCTTGCGCCCTCAATGGGAAGGCGCTGGCTTATAACCTCATTTTGTATTCTCTGAGTTGAGTGATTTTTACTCTGATTACCAAACAATGAACCTATTAATCTTTACCAAGAAACATGCCTTACTCTCTCTGGTGATGCTGATTGCCCAGTGCTTACCTGCGATCGCACAGGGCCAGATCACGCAGAGCTACCAGGGGAAAGCGATGATTGGGTTTTCTGGGACTTCCACCCTACACGATTTTGGAGGTCGGATTCCCGATCTGCCTATTCGGGTAGAGCGCATAGATGATCCTCGATCCGGAAACCCTATGCGCTGGAAGATGGAGGCGAGTTTGGAAGTTGCCGGTATGACCACTGATCATGCCAAGCGCGATGCGCGCATGATGGAAATGTTTCGGGTCACCGATTTCCCGAGGATCCACCTCAGAACCTTGGATGCTGACCCCTCTGTTGGGCTTCAAATCATGCCAGAGCCTGGCCCAGAGCAAGTCCTACTTGGCATACGCATCCTTGATCAAGAAGTCATTGTGCCAGTTAGTATTGTTTCCATTTCTGAGCAGGCTGGGCACCTCGAGATGGTTATGGAAGCCGAGTTATCCTTGAAGGCCTTTGGTCTGATGCGTCCGCAGACTGCTCTGGGGCTGATTAAGGTAGGGGACAGTGTAAAGGTTCGAGCCCAGGTCGTTTTGGATGCCATGAGCGAGGTCAAAGCCGATCAGTCTCCAATCAAGTAACCAAGCACCATGAGAGGATCCATTTCATACGATGCGGTGATCGTTGGAGCAGGTCCTGCAGGCTTGCTCTGTGGCCGCTTGATGGTTGAAAAAGGCTATCGTGTGCTGGTGATTGAGGCTCGACCTGAGATAGATGATAAGGTTTGTGGTGCCTACTTGTGTCCGGCTGGCGTTGAATTGCTCAAGGCCATGGATCTGCTGCCTGCGATGGAATCACTTTTTGAGCCAGTCCATGGCATGATCTTATCCAGCCCAGATGGTCAACTTTTACAGACTTATTTTGCTGGTGCGGATGCCCGCAGGACAGGTTGCCATCCATACGGTCTTTCCTTGGATCGGCGACGCTTTGACGGATTTCTGGCCGGCGATTACCTTCATTCGGGTGGTGAACTGATCTTCGGACAACGCTTAATCGCATTGGCCCAAACCTCGCTGGGGTGGTCCTTGAAAACCTCTGGTGGTTATGCCATCTCTACCGCACTTCTGATTGGCGCTGACGGTCGGAAATCGGTGGTGAGCCGCCACCTAGGCTTATCCCGATCGATGCCGCATAGGCGACTTGCCGTCCATGCCACTCTCCAATCAATCAAGGCAAATCCTCGCATGGGTGAGATGCACTTGTTTGATGCTGCCGATTATATCGGTCTCAATCCAGTGGATGATGGCCTGGTCAATGTCTCATGGGTCTGTCGAAAGGAAGATTTGGAGGGCCAGAGTTCGAGTTCTGCCTTGAGGCGGAGAATTCAGCAATCCCCCAACCTACGCAACCGGTTTGCGTGGTATGCAAAAGTTGAAACCCAGGTCACCTGTCCGATAACCCATCGGGTTCGCGGATGCGTCGGGCCCCAAGCAGCCTTGATCGGGGACGCCTCGGGTTTTGTGGACCCGCTGACTGGTGAGGGAATTTATGTGGCCTTGAAGACGGCGAGTATGCTCGTGGCATGCTTGCCGGGTCCTGCTAATCAGACTCAGACGGCTTTAGCTCGATCACTTAGGGCTTATCAGCGGCAGCGCCGGCTAGACTTGGCATCCAAAGCGATTATTTCCAGAATCTTCCAGCATATGATTCATCGCCCCAAATGGTGCAACCGCCTCCGGCACTACCTGGCTGGGAGCAACACCAGAGGTGATGCCTTTATCGGGCTCATTGGCAATGTAAGCCGCCCGGGCCGGGCTATCTGGAACATGGCGCTTTCCTGAAACGAACACTCAAACCTTGGTGACATGGTTACACTTGATAACAATGCGTCTTTCAGCCCATCTAGGGCCTACCTCAACCGGGTTGCCACGGCGGTCCCAGAACATGAATGTCACCAGTCGTTTCTGGATCATTTGGAGCAAATCCTTCCGGCTCATCGTGCCTCTCGACTGAGGAGGATTGCTGCGCATGCTGGTATTGAGCGGCGATATTCGGTCCTTCCCACATTAATTGGGCCGACTGATTCCAAGGCCTACTACCGCCCTGGTCAGTTTCCCTCCACAGGTCAACGGATGGAGACCTATCGTGAGCATGCCCTGGGTCTTGCTATGCTTGCCCTGGAAAGGTTGGCCTTATCTTCACGGGATAAGCAGGAGGTGACGCACCTCATCATCACTTCATGCACCGGATTCTATGCTCCGGGATTGGATATCGATCTGGTGCGTCATGGCGGTTTCCTACCATCTGTTCATCGAACCCTGATCACCTACATGGGATGTTATGCTGCCATTTCTGGGCTTCGCATGGCGCGAGACATCCTTCGCAGTCAGCCCCAAGCCAAGGTGCTGATGGTTAACCTTGAGCTATGCAGTCTTCACCTTCAGCAGGAAGCGCCGATGGATCGTATGGTGAGTTACCTGCTCTTTGGCGACGGCTGTGCTGTTTCATTGCTTAGCTGCGATCCTGAAGGCCTTGAACTGATAGGCTTTCATTCCATGCTCGGGCTGGATGCGATCGATAGAATGAGTTGGATGGTGCAGGACAAGGGTTTTGAAATGACCTTGGACAAAGAAGTGCCTCAGCTGATTCAGCGGCTGCTGGACCAGGAGAAGAATGCTCTTTTCCAGCGAGTTCAGCCATCGGATTTTGGGCACTGGGCCATTCATCCCGGAGGTAGAGCTATCCTGGATTCGGTGCAATCTGGGCTGGGCATTTGCGAGTCTCTGATGGAAGATTCCAGGCAAGTACTTAAGGATTATGGAAATATGTCATCAGCAACCGTCATGTTTGTGCTGGAATCGATCCTGCGGCGATCAGGCCAGCAGGCGCCGGCTTCTGGGTTGTCCATGGCTTTTGGTCCAGGATTGACCATAGAGTCCATGGAGTTTTGTTCGGTTAGAACGTGATGATAAATGAGGATCTTGTTAGCAGAAGATGAGGATAAGCTAGCTCGCTATATCAAACGCGGGTTGGAGGAGGCCGCCTATACCGTTGACCTGGCCAGTGATGGTGAGGAAGCAATTTGGTTGGCTGAAAACCATGGGTTTGATGCAGCTGTGTTGGATGTGATGATGCCAGGTAGGGATGGTTTTAGTGTTGTGCGGCAACTCAGACGTCAGGGACTCACTTTTCCTATTTTATTTCTTTCTGCCCGTAACGAGGTGGAAAACCGAATCAGAGGCCTCGATGCCGGTGGGGATGACTACCTCACTAAGCCGTTTTCGATGGAGGAGTTGCTGGCTAGACTGCGTGCTTTGCTCCGGCGCCAGCGACCGAACCAGTCCAATGCCTTGTGTGTGGGCGCTCTCCAAATGGATCTGCTCAGTCGCCAGGTGCAATATGCTGGGGAATCCATTGAGCTCACCAATAAGGAATTCGCCCTGCTGGAGCTGCTCATGACACATGCTCCCAGCCCAGTTACCAAGACTAAGATGATCGAACAGGTCTGGAATCAGCATTTCGATTCGGGGACCAACCTCATCAATGTTTATGTCAATCGCCTGCGCGGTAAAATTGAAACAGGCAAGGCAGCAGGTGTTTCCATCCGCACCATTCGAGGTGTTGGTTTTGCCCTTGTCGATCATAAGGAGTCCTGAACCATGACTTTGAGAACGCGGCTGGCACTATGGTATGGGGCGAGTTTGTCGTTGGTGTTTGCTGCCCTCCTAGGAGGTGTGAACTATTTCATGCACCAGCAGGCAATTGTTCGCATGGATGCTTTTCTGGAGGATGTGGCACAGCGTGCCCATGAACTCATCGAACTGGATGAGGGCAAACAGCTCAAGTTGACCTCGGCAATACGACTTGAGAATTTTTCTGTCAACGAGGTTGGCGAGGCCCTACTACAAATTCATCTCGAAGAGGGTGGCATCGTTTTTAGTTCAGCCAATCTGGAGAATCATTATCTACCTGATTTGAGTGAAGTCATGGCATCAGGTGGAGACGTGTCCAGATTGACTGTTGGAGACCTTCGTGTCGCTGAATTCTATTGGGATTCTTTGCACTTGATCGTTGCGATCAATCATAAGCCCTGGCTAGGAGCCGTGAGTCAGATTCATCAGTTTTCTGCTTTTGGATTTGTGATCATCGTCGCAATCGGGGTTTTGCTGGGGTATGGCATTAGCTCCATCACACTGAGACCGTTGACACGCATCCAGAAAGCTGCTGCCTCGATTAATCTCAACACGCTTGATCAACGACTGGATAACCCGGCTGGGCCCCTCGAGTTGAGGGAGCTCTCGACCTTGTTCAATCAGATGCTTGAACGTCTGGAACAATCCTTCAAGCAAAGTCAGCGGTTCACTGCGGATGCAGCCCATGAAATCAGGATGCCTCTGACGGTGATGAAGCTCCAGGCCGAAAAGATGGCCAAGTTCCTGGGTCAGGATCAACAGGAACTGGGTTTGATGTTGGATGAAATGCTCGAAGAAATCGCACGCTTGGATGAGGTGCTGGAACACCTGCTTGTGTTGGCGCGAGCTGAGTCGGGCATGCTTCCCATGAATGTTCGACAGGTCGCCATTGAGGAGCTACTGGGTAGTTTTGCTGACGATGCACAACTACTCTGTGAACAGGCTGGCCGAACCTTTCTCATGGAAGCCAACCCACCAGGGCTGGTTCAAGTGGATGCCTCCTGGGTCAGGCAGGTGCTCTTCAACCTTCTTTCAAATGCCCTCAAATATGGCTATCCCGACACGCCTATTACCATGCGAAGCATGATCGATCAGCAGCACTGGACTCTGATCATTCAGGATGAAGGTCCCGGGGTGCCGCAGAATCGAATTTCGATCATTTTTGAACGTTTTGTCCGAGCTCATCCCAAGGAAGTCTTTCGCTCTGGTTCAGGTCTGGGGCTGGCAATTTGTAAGGGGCTGATTAACATGCACGGTGGTCGTATGACTTGTCGGAATGTCTCCGAGCCTAAATCTGGCTTCCAAGTTCAGGTTGTCATCCCATTGATTAGGCAAGGCGAATTGCCGTGAAGGACTCACAGCTTTGGTCGAAGTAGGGTGCTTGCTCCCTGCATGTTCTTGCAGATTCCATGCAAGGTGCTGCATGATCTGCCCCACCAGGCAGGATTCCAGTCACTGGTTTGGGGCCACCGTAGCTTTTGATTGGTCTCGTAGAGGGCGATTCTCTTCCTTGGCACGCTGGATGCTCTCACCGTAATCCATGTGCTCATCAGCCACTCGCTTGTTTTGGATTGCCTTGTTCTGGATGGGATGGAACCTTCAGGGCGAGCAGCAGGATCATAATCAAAACGCTTGGTTCAGCTATTTCGGGGATCATCCTCTTTCAGGCGGACCCTGGGGTTTACATTTCGATGCTCAATTGCGTCGCAGTGAACTGGGTGCCGAACCGATGCAAGTGCTGGTTCAACCGGGCCTCAATTATCAATGCGCTTCGGGCTGGCAGCTGGCAGCGGGTTATGGGTTCATGGAAACCTCAGCCTATGGTCATCATCCAGTCCCTGTGGCACTTCCAGAGCATCGCCTCTGGCAACAAGTCACCCGCACATCCAAACTTGGTAGCCTGTCTCTTCAACATCGTTTTCGGGTCGAGCAACGCTTCTTAGGGCAAAGTAACCAAGGTATTCAGCCTGCTAAGGTTGACTCGTATCGATATGAAAACCGGCTGAGCTATCGCTTGGCTACCACCTTGCCGCTTAAGGCTCTGGGATGCGATAAGCTTTACTTCAAGATCTCTGATGAAGTCTTTGTCAACTTGGGGGAGCAAGTTCTAGGTAATCACTTTGATCAGAATCGTGCTTATGTGGCTCTGGGGCGTCCCATTGGGAAGCATGGTAAACTGGAACTGGGTTTCATGGAGCAAACCCTCCAGATGCGAGGTGGAAATGTTTTTCAGAACAATCACACTCTCATGATTTCTTTCTTTTCTGATTGGCCCTTTAGGAGCCGTCAAAAATAACATCGTCACGGTCAGGTCTCTGGCCTAGTTTTTCCTCAGGGTCAGCGCGGGAAAAGGTAGGCCAGCATCGGTTTCAGGGTCCCGTGCTTGCTTCCCAAACTTTGCCATGTTCTTGCCAACCCATCAGCGATACGCCGCGCGGCTAAAATGGCTCTCCACCATGCTGATGCTGGCCTTGGCTGGGGCGACCATTGGTACGCTTTGGATGGGCTACGAACTGAAGACTGAACAGGAGGCTATTTCTCGCCTTCTCCAGAGCCAGGCTGAGGATCAGATCGACACGCTCGCCCCGTTTCCTGAGGAGCTCAAGTGGCAATTGGCCATCTCCCTGCTGCTCATCTTAGTCCTGATCAGTTCCTTCATCCTGGTGTTTGTCATCATGAGGGGTTACCTCAACTCTCAGCGCTCGCTTCGAGATCTTTCGCGCCAATCCAATGACATCCTCGAGAGCATGGAACAGGGAGTGGTGACGGGTAACCCTTCGGGCAATTTGATCAGCATGAACCGAAGGGCACAGCAGATTCTCGGAATCCAGAGAAGTGAATCTCAGATTGCCTACCAGGATCTGGATGAGGCAACTGGTCTTAGGTTGGCCGAAATGGCTGGTGAAATGTTACATACCCAGGAGGCTCTAGAAGATCGCAAAGTGCATTTTAGCCTCAATGGGCATCCAACCCATCTCATCATCAACGGCCATTTGCTGAGGGATGAACAAGGAGACATCCAGGGAACCGTGCTCCACATCAGAGATGTGACCGAACGCTTCTATATTGAAGAGCGCATGCATCGCATGGAAGGTTACATGGGGTTGGGGCCGGTGGCAGCCGGGCTGCAACACGAAATCAAGAATCCACTGGGAGCCCTTTCCCTGCATGTGCAGCTGCTTGCTGAAAAACTCTCAGGTCATCCCGATCGCGAGGTGAATGAGGAGATCCACATCCTGCTCACCGAAATCCGGCGAATCGGGGATGTGCTGGAGCGGTTCAATGATTATGCCCACGCACAAGTATTGCAGCTCAGTGAAATCCGACCGGTTGAAATATTGCGACGTGCCGTCCAGTTGATATTGCCTCAGGCGACTCAGAAGGGAATAGACCTGGAGCTGAAGGCAGGCCAGTGGGATGGCAGTATGCAACTGGACGTCCCAAAAATTGAACAGGTCCTGATTAATCTTCTGCTCAATGCGATTCAGGCCATGAACCTTCCCGGTAAGGTCCAAATCAGCCTAACTTCACAGCGAGACAAACTGGTGGTTGAGGTAGCTGACCAAGGGCCAGGGGTTTCCTCGGTAGCCCGTGAGCACATGTTTGACCCCTATTTTACGACTCGTAAGGATGGTCTTGGAATGGGGTTGGCGGTGAGTCGAAAAATTGCTCGACTTCATGGTGGCGAGCTTGATTTCAGGAATCTTCAACGTGGAGCCAGTTTTCGTCTGATCCTACCTTTGAATCAACATGCAAACTCACGAGTTTAAACTCCTGATTATTGATGATGAGCCCAATATCCGAAGTGGGCTTCTCAAGGGTCTGCAGCCCCTTTGCTTGCAGACTCACTCTGCCGGAAATGCCGAGGAGGGTATCAACCTATTCCGAGCCCACCGTCATGACATGGTCATCACGGACATGCGTTTGCCAGGGACCTTGGATGGGCTGGACATTTTGCGTGCTATCCGAGAGGAGAAGCCTGAGACCCAGGTGATTGTCATCACCGCCTACGCAACCATTGAAACGGCGGTGGACACCATGCGTCTGGGGGCCTTTGACTTCATCACCAAGCCGCTGGATCTTGGGATGATCCGTCATCAGGTCAACAAGGCAGTGGAGCATCTCAGATTGGTCAACGAGAACCGTCAACTCAGGGATGAGCTCACATCATTAGGTAAGGTGCCTGATCTCATTGGTAATGGGGCTGCTACCCGTGATCTCGTGCGCCAGATTGTCCAGGTGGCGCATTCTGATGCCACTGTCCTGCTATTGGGAGAAAGTGGGACAGGGAAGGAATTGACCGCTCGAGCCATTCATCATTTGAGTGATCGCCAGGCGAGCCCTTTTGTTGGGGTTAATCTGGGCGCATTGCCCGAAAGTTTGCTTGAAAGCGAACTTTTTGGACATGAAAAGGGTGCTTTTACCGACGCACATCGGCAGAAGGTCGGGCACTTTGAGGCTGCTGGTGCCGGGACGCTTTTTCTGGATGAAATCACCGAGACGCCAGCCAAGACCCAGATTTCCCTATTGCGCGTATTAGAGGAGAGGGAATTCCGACGGGTTGGATCAGAAACGATCCGGCCTTTTCACGCCCGGGTTGTTTCAGCTTCCAACCAGGACATGGAAAGATTGGTCGAGGACGGAGGTTTTCGCGAGGACCTATACTATCGACTCAACGTCGTGCCCATACACTTACCTCCCTTGAGAGAACGGCGCGATGATATCCCACTCCTGGTCAATCACTTCATGGAATCCTTTTCTCGACGCCATCGTCAGGAGCCAAAGCAGCTGGCACCTCAAGTGATGTTGAACCTGATTGATCGCCCCTGGCCTGGTAACATCCGGCAATTGAAAAATTATGTGGAGCGCCTGGTTGTGACCATTGATCGTCCGCTAGTTCGTCTGGAAGATCTACCTAAGGAAGTGAATCATTCCAGAGCGACTGGTGCGGTTCGGCGCCTCAATGAGGCAGTCGAGGAGGCGGAACGACAGGCCTTGGGCCAGGCTTTGATTCATGCCGGATACCATCGTGAGCGAGCGGCTGATCTACTGGGGATCAGTGTTCGTTCCCTGCATTACAAGATGAGCCGCTACGGGTTGCACTAACTTTGCCCTCACAGTCTTTGGTTGCGACACTTTTCAGCCATGCATCCTCTAGCAACCACGAGCAGATGGGCTTCCCGCTATTTTTTACGCCTTGCAGCCAGATGATGCCCTGAGAGAGGTAAGTGGGTTTCAAGCCCAAGCACCTCAAGTCGCAAGCCGCTACGATCGAAATCTGCGATGGCTTCATGCAGCTTTTCCATCACGCTGTGATCGACCAGACTGCAGTTGCCCAGATCCAATGCAACGTTTCTGCCTGGTTGAAGGCCATGTTTTTGCAGCATACGACTCAGGGGGATCCAGTTGGTAAACACCGCAGAGCGATGAGCGATGATCCGGACAATCTCACTCTGCTGATCATCGACTTCAATGTTGGACTTGAAACAGGATCCTATGGAGACGCCATGCTTGATATGAATCAGGAGCTTCACAGCCATCCCAATCACGATGCCAATCAGTAAATCCGTTGCCAGCACCCCTACAAGCGTCGCGACAAAAATAAGCAATTGTTCCCGACCGATGGCATAGACATGTACGAATTCGCGAGGATGTGTCAGCCTGAATCCAGTAAAGATCAGCATTGCAGCGAGAGCAGAGAGGGGGATGCGGTGGAGCAGCATGGGAATGAGGGCCACACAGATTAGGAGGAAGAGCCCATGCCACATGTTGGCAAAACGGGTCCGAGCTCCATTATCAATATTGGCCTTACTACGAACAATTTCCGAAATCATCGGTAAACCCCCAACAAACGAGCTGACCATGTTGGCTAGTCCTACAGCCATGATATCCCGATCCATGTTGGTTTTACGTTTCCATGGATCAATCACATCGACCGCTTTGGCTGAGAGAACTGACTCCAGACTCCCGATCACAAAGAACATGAAAGTCCAGTAGATTGCCTTGCGTAGGTCTTCCCCAGCAAAGGCACTGAAGTCAGGTAGGGTGATGAAATCAAACATGCCAAAGACTCGATCGGGCATGTTGACCAGGAAGGATTCGCCAACCTCGTAAGTATGGCCGTTAAAACTATATGTGTGGGTGTGGAGGAGGTCGAAATAGAAGCCCATGGGGACAGTCGCTATGAGTACGATCATGGCCGCTGGTATGGGCTTCAAGGCCTTGAAGCGGGCTTGAAACAGTGGCCAGAGAAACATGATCAGAAGGCCGACCCCTCCAATGAGCGCTATTTCTGGATTAAGCTGGCCGATGTAATGGGGGATCTCCTTGATCATCTCTAGGGGTTCACCCTTGCCCTGTGTTCCGAGGACGATGGGGATGTGCTTAACAATAATGATGACCCCAATGGCGGCTAACATCCCATGGACGGCCGAGAGTGGGAAGAATTCACCCAGAATACCCCCTTTGCGCCAACCAAACAGAATTTGAAGCAGAGCGGCCACCACGCCCACTGCTAGGGCCTTACGATAAGCGAGCATGTCGGCTTCACCAAAGCCACCCAACATGCCGTCGCCCCCGAAATCTGCCACGCATCCTATCACGATGACAATTAGGCCAGCTGCCGGCCCCTTGATGGTTAGTTCGGAATTGGAAATAAAAGTGGTGAGAACGGCTCCAATGATTGCCGTAAAAATGCCGGCGATAGCAGGAAATCCTGAGGCCAGCGAAATCCCTAGACATAGGGGCAGAGCAATAAGGAAGACCAGGAAACCAGAGGTGAGATCATATTTAAAATGGGTGCGGAATCCCTTATAATTGCCCATTGGTATCTGAGTTTTGGATAGTTGCATTGAATTGTGATGTTTGGGTTGATGAGTGAATGGATAAAAATGGTACGATTAGTGATTTGGGTTCATGCCATCGCTCAGGCTACCAAGGGTCCCTGATGCTTGATCATGGGAGGGGATCCAAGTGTCATTGCTGGCAGGAGTGAGCAACTCCATGGCAGCTTGATATCTAGAATTCACTCCAGATTGCGGGGCTAGCCCAACGCCGATAATCAGAATTCCCAGGATGCCGACGGCCCACTTTTCGTGGGGCATTGCAGCCAAGGAAATGCTCCCAGGATGGATGGAACCGGTAAAAATCCTGAAATACACCGCCAGCACGGCAATGCCGTTGAGGGCGGCGGCCAAAAGAACCATGACTCCGACATGGGGGTAGGCATTGAGAGCTGATTCAACCAGCATTTCCATGCCAATAAATCCGATGGAACCTGGGAAGCCGATGCAGGCCAGACCACTGAGCAGGAAGAAGATTGCCAGCATGGGCATGTGGCGGTAGAGCCCGCGATAATGTTTCCAGTCCAGATACCCCACTCGTGACTCCACGGCCCGAAGTGTCAGCCCAAAACCAGCCATGCAGAGGGAAACTGAAATCCAAACACATAGCCCAGCTGTCCAGCCCAGCGGTGAGATGACCTCAAGACCCAGCCAAACCAGTGAGGAATGACTTAAAAATAAAAAGCAAAAGAAGCGTCTTGCTTCCTGCTGAACCAGGGCCATACCGGCACTGTAAAGTGCCGTCACCAGGGCGAGAACTCCCAGCAGATCCATAAGCAGGTCAGGTGCATCAGGAAGAATCAATCGAATGGCTGCATAGGCGCTTGCCATCGGGGTGACATGAAGGATGGCCACACCAAAGGACGCATTTTCAAAAAGATCGGCCACCCACAGGTGGAACGGGACGCTCCCGGCTCGAATCAGCAAACCCATCATCAGCAGGACGGGGCCCAAGGGGCCTCCTTTTTGGTCAGACTCCATGAGGAGCCAGCCCCCGACCATCAATGCCAGGGAGGTCAATGTGTGCATCCAAAACAATCCGGTGGCATGGCCTCTGGCCTTCAGATCCATCCATGGCGGGATGGCACTCAGTGCCATCAGCAGCAGGATCCCTTCTGGCAGGCGACAGGCAAATAGCAACAGCACAAGGGTTTCCATAACCAAAACAAGGCCGTAGGGGAAACGTCTTCTCTTGGTGGGAGGAGTCATCAGGATCACTAGAAAATGGATCAAGGCTGCCAAGGGGAGCAGGGGGCTGCTCAAGGCATCCACAATGAGCCACTCTTGGCCTAGCAGCATGGAAAGCAACGGCCAGAGATCATGTGCTTGAGGGACATCCAGCAATGAAAAATCGATCCATGCGCCCAAGGCCAGGATCAAGGTCAGTCCACTGCTGATCAGAGCGACCTTGCGACGAGCTGCGAGTTGACTTTTCTGACGCTGAAGCCATGAACCGATCAGTGGAGCAATCATCATGGCCTCCATCCATGGAAAATGCAGGAGTGGTTTCATTCAGCTTTCAATTTCCATGGGTTCGATCAGTTTTGCTGACCTTGAGGACCTGTCAGGCTGTGATGGGACCCAAACAGATAGCGATGTGGTGATCCTCTTTTCGTTGCGGTCGCACCATCGAAAGAACCCCATGCACGGATTGACGAAAAAGAAATTCAGGAATCGATCCAGGCCTCCCTTGTCATGAGCCAATGCGTAAAGATAATCGGAAAGTCCTTTGGGAATCATGGAGCCAAAACTTTTCTGAGATTGAGTCACTGGACGATGCCCTATGGCATTTTCTATGGTGTGGTAGTCGTGTAGCAGCGTTGGCGCCCTGAGTAGCTGAAGGGTTCGCAGGCACCCGTGGCCGATGATGTGAATCAGGGCAAACACCTCCAGACCGAGTCCAATTTCGGCGACAATCAAGCCCACCTGAGTGAGGGAGGCGAATGCTAGGGATGACTTGATGTCTGGCTGTACCCTGGCGATGCAGCCTGCCAGCAGGGCCGTGGCCAGACCAAGTCCCACGGTTGCCATGCATAGGGCAGGGGAAGCCAGCAGGATGGCATGGGATCTGAGTAAAAGGAATGCTCCCAAGTGTACTGACAGAGCCCCGTAGAAAATAGCGCTGGATGGGGTTGGGCCTTCCATGGCCCGTGGCAACCAACCCGAAAAAGGAATGAGTCCGGATTTGCCAGCTGCTGCCACCAGTAGCAGGAGCCCAACCCAGAAGGCAGTCTCTGGTGCCATGACCGAATGAGTGATCGGCCAGGGGCTGTCACCGGTCATGTGCTCGAAGTCACCTTCGCCTGAAAGATGATGAAGCAAGAGCACTGCTACCAAGAATGCTGCGTCTGCAAAGCGATAAATGGACCAGACCCTAAGGCCGTGGCGCACCGGTGTGGAGCGTTCCTGGAAAAACGCAATGAGTAAGGCTGAAGAAAGTCCAACCATTTCCCAACCACAGAAGAGGACTTCCACCGTACCTGCCAGCGACGCCAGGGTCATCCCCAGCACAAACAGGCCATAACCAAAGAAAAACCTCTCGTAACCGTTCTCTCGATGGAGGTAACGGTGACTGAACACCACCACAGTCCAGCACAGTACCCAGGAAAAAAGGCAGAAAGGTAAGGAGAGGCGATCAAAGAGAAATTTGAAATGAAAGTGAATTTCGAGTTCATCCAGAGCGACCCACTGCCCAAGCTCGAGGTGATAGGATTCCCTGCTACCATAAAGCATCCCGATGGCGTGTAGCACACAGGCAAGCAATCCAATGCTCGTCAGGGTGAGTGTCCATCGGAAAAGGACTTTCTCTCCCAGTTTCAGGCCAAAAACCTGTTGCGCAACAAGGCCTGAGATTAGCAGTAAGGGTGATGCAACCAGTGTGAGGCCGGTCCAGTAAAGGTATGCTTCCATATCAAGTGTCAGCTCCAAGGGTGGCTAGTTAAGGCAAGGTTTGATTGAAGTGTTGTCGATGCGGGCGAAACCCAAGTGATCCCGCCAACCTCGGTACCATGTTCGGGAATCTTTGGCTTGGGGTAGATCGGTGGCTTCGGTTTCAAAGGGCCGAAATACACCATCCTCAAACAAGTGAATGGTTCCTTTGTGGGGATCAAAGGTTGCCATGCGTACCCATTGGCCGCGCACCATTTGATCGAGGGCCGGGTTTCGGTCCAGAATCTGGAGGATCGCCTCAGGTGTGTTCTCCACGACAAAGAGCAGTCGCACCGGTTCATGAATTTCTACCATCTGCCAAGGAAGCCCAGTCCTCAGATCACTGAGGGCCCCGTTCATGACCCCGACCAGTCCCGTGATGTTGTGCGGTAGTTTGGTGCCACAGCCGTAACCTTCGGGATCCACGTAGGAAAAATAATATTCCAGATTAATCCCACCACAGACTGGGATGACAGCTTGGAGAATCCGTGTGAGGATACGGTATTGGGAATCATCCTGCTCAGGGTCGTAGCTTTGCAGGAAGGCTCGTCGGTCCATGAACAAGCCCTTGCTCCAGTCCCGCCTGCCTACCATGCAGAGGGCGTTGGTGGCATGCCCATACTCAGGCCTTACCTGTGCTAGATCCTCGGCCCTTGCCTCGACATGGCGCAGGGCTTCTTCGGGTAATAGATTCAGGGAAGCTGAATGAAATCGACGGCATCTTTCATGAGCATTGAGTCGACGGGCTGATTCGATGGTTTGGGCGACAGCATTAAAGGATTGCCTGATTGCATGAGGTATGACCTCCAGATCGTAGAAGGTAACACTTTCATCGCATGTATTGTGGTAACAGCCCACAAAGTAGGTCGAATCGGGAATGTCCAAGCCCCTGGCCCTGACTCTTTTCCTGACTTCAGGATGGTTGCCGATTTGAGCCAAGACACGGGCATTGGGGCCACCCCGACCACCGCCACAGGCCCCACAGTCATGGGCTGCTTCGTGCGGGTTGTTGAGGCTACTTGATCCGTGTCCAGTGATCACAACCCAAGGAGCAAAACCTTTGGTCAGCCCGATGTCCTGCAATAGGCGCTCGAGGATGTCTGTCATTTCCTCCAGGCTATAGCCCAGAGCACCTTCTTGTTTTCCTGGATCCTTTTCTCTGCGAACAAGAGTCAGTGCTGTGTTTGAAGGGTTCTTGACAAAACCGCCTACCAGACGTCGGAGGCGAGCAGCGCTTCTAGGGAATAGCACCCGAGCCACCAGTGGGAATGATGCAATCGACCCGGCGACAGCAGCCATCCAACCTCCTGCGAAGGTGCGACTACCGATATGGATACGATGGGTTACCGTCCCAATGGTGCGGCGACGTTTCTGGCGGGATAATTCTTGTGGCTGCCATTCAGGAACCACCTCTTCCCTGATAAAATGCCTAGGCTGGATGATGACCGGACAAAGGGGGACGAAATGGGCATCGGCCGCGCCGCGGTAATTCATGGCTACGGCAAAGAACCCAGCAGCTCCAAAGGTTTGACAGGTCGGGTCCAATTCCTCCATGGCGCGACGGAAGGATTCCTCCCGTTCATCAATGCAGCAGACGATCTGGAAGGAAGTGGATTCTTTGGATGGATCAAGGACAGGTATTTTTTTGCGCTGGGCTCGGGTGTTGGCAGCTAGCGCATTGAGCGTTTGGTGGCGGTAATTGCGTTCGAAGGCCAAGTGGTAGTGGCGCCTGCGCTCCAATGCTGAAAACTGGCTTATTTCCTTTGTCAGGTGCCACCATAGCTCATCAGATGCCTGGCTCAGTCTGAGAGGAGTCCATCCCATCCACTGTGCCAGCTGAAAAACCTCAAAAGCCAAATGCTCCTCTATGGGTTCCTGCTTCGGACTGCGAGTTCGGAGCAGGGTTTCCAGGGCGTGGGCTGAGCCCTGAAAGTCCAATTCCCTTCTTGCCACTTCCATGATGGCATGTCGTTCCAATATCAGCCGAATGGCCAAATATTGGTTGAGACTGCCCTTTGGCACTGGGCGGGCGACCAGTCCCGGACGTGATTCCATCTGCCAGATCATGCCTGCGTAGCCCTTGAGTGCGAGTAGGCTATGGGCAATAAATACCTCGCTCTCTTTTTGGCTAATACCAAGGGTCTTGAGTGAATCATGAATAGATCTCAAGGGATCGCCGATAGCGCTGATCTCCTCGAGAGCTTCTTTGATCCACTTGGGGCGTAGCCATGTGGATTGGCTTTGCACCAGCCTGAATGCTTTCAGAAAACCGTCCGCTCGATATGGCATGGGTTCCATCGCCAAATCCTGATCCAGAAAGCTCGCACAGAAGGGGATGAGCAGCTCGTTGACCATGTCATCCACGGCAATACCAGTAAGCTGGTGAATCCAATCAGCCAGTCTGATGGGGTCGGTTGGAGGCTGGAGTTCACCCTGCCAGTTACCTCGACGTATTCCCAGGCGACACGTATCCCAAAGCAGGTGCAGGCAGATGGACTGCCATTTGGCATCGCTCCATGATTCCATCTCCTGAGCTGTGGGCAACGCTTCTGGCGCCAAGCCAAGCAATTGACAGATTCTCTGCTCAATGACCGGTTCGGGGTAGCGTTGAACCCATTCTCGTGTGGATTCCACCATCCTCTGGCGATGCATCGTCGGAACCTCTTCCTTGAAGAAAGAGAGGGAGCCTGAGACTTCAACCGCCCATCGCAACTCCTCGGTGGTGCCATCCCAGATGGGGTGGAGCATCCTCGCCAGCCGGATGTCGCTCAACTCACCTAGAGGACTCAGATTTGTCACATCCTCCGGTCCCAGATTGGCTTCAATGATGGCACGCAAATCTTGTTCTTGAATACGACCGCGGGCCATCTTTTCGCGGTATCTGGATTCTGGAAGAAATGGAAAGCACCCGAAGAGCTTACCCCCTTCAACCACCCCTTTTTCGAAAGGCATGGCTTCGAAGGCGTGCAGGGTGTTGTGGTGGACAAATCCGGTGATGGGGCCCTGAGATGGGAGCCAATGGGTTGCATGCTCCACGGCCTCACGAAGCCATTTCAGGGGTGATGTCTCGGTGGCGTGTTCGTTTCCGGTGCTCAATTAAGGGTATCAAGCAACCAGTGTGCCAGGGTCTCCCAGGTGTTGCAAACTAGGCTCACTTGGGATCAAAAAGGTTGCCTGAGCATGATCCATGTTAAGCAATCGATGGATTAGGGCTTTTTCAAGTGTTTCATACGATAAAAAGTCTGCAAGGCCTTGCACTGGAAGCGCAATATTTTGCAGTCAGGCGACCCTGTCGACTTGGTAT
>Ga0255759_10001259_pt1 | contig 22721 bp, 17 predicted proteins | sample 101ome_20_FD_179959 | JGI IMG/M metagenome (GOLD analysis project Ga0255759, IMG submission 179959) | Coastal salt marsh microbial communities from the Groves Creek Marsh, Skidaway Island, Georgia - 101404AT metaG (version 2) | ecosystem: Environmental > Aquatic > Marine > Intertidal zone >...
ATAGAGGCAAATGCACAAGTCAACGTTGCCACCAACCTCTCAGTAACAGCAGACACTAACCAATTGCAAGTTAACTCATCTACTGGTACTAATGTAGACTTGCCTGCCGCGACATCAAGTGCTTGGGGTGTTGTATCGGATGATGCTCAAACATTCGGTGGTGAGAAAGCGTTCGCTAATGGAATACTTCTTACTTCTACTGCTGCAACAACGCCTGCCATTCAATTTAATAACAATTCTGGGACCGATGCCGCTGTCGATATGGCTATTCGTGGAAATGCTGAAGCATTGGACTTTTATGAACCAGAACAGGCTGATAAAGTTCATATGCGAATTATTGATGACGGAGGTGTCTGGGCGCATTATGGTTTTAAGACGGGTAGTACAAACAACGGTATTCTAAGACTCGATTCTGTCGGTAATTTATTAAACATTAGTAATATCACACTTTCTGGTACAGTGGATGGTCGAGATGTTGCGAACGATGGTGCAAGGGTTGACGAACTTCCTGAAAGTATCGCACGTGCTCAGGGATGGGTTCCCGCTTATAGTAATAACGACGAAACGACTGTTTATTGGAACCCGACTGAAGAAGCTGTTGCTCTCGAAAATGGTACTAGTGATAATACAGTTGGAATGGCATACCCAGCATTTAGAGTTAATTCTGGTGAAGTAGTAAAATTTTCACTAAGTTATAAAGGATCATCTGCGGATACGGATGGGTTTTATGCTAGAATTTATTGGTACTATGGTGATTTACCAGACGGCATAACTCACGTATCAAGCTCATCAAACGGTACAACAACTTCCTCACCGTTTGTAATAGAAGATAATGACGGTGATGGCGGCGCCGCCCAGATCACCGATTGGGAAGATAATTCTGCTGTACCATCTACTTGGACAAATACTGAATATTCTTGGACAGTTCCAGATCTAGATGCTGCTTCAGGTGGTCAAACTCTTGGATATGCCTATGCATCTATAGTAATTCTAAACTGGAGTGGTTTTGAAGCTACAGGGGATACAATATACGTAAAACAACCCAAAATTTCTGTACAAGAGACTTTATCAAGTCTGGGATATACGGGTGATACAAACGCTCAAGCAAACGTAGCCACTAATCTGGGGACCGACGCGACTGCCAGTAGTCTGACCATCACGTCTTCAACTGGTAATAATGCAAGCGTACCTGCGGCTACTACTTCCGCCTGGGGCGCAATGACAGATGAAGATAAATCTAAACTCGACAGTGTTCAGATTGCCGCAACGGTACCACCATCCTTCGGTTCCTTCGGAGGTGCTGGTACATATGGTTCTACTTCTAACAGTACCAAGATTGATAATATCACAATTGATGCGTATGGTCGAATCACAAACATTACAACTGGTGGAACAGGTGACATCACAGGTGTTACTGCTGGTACTGGTTTAAGTGGCGGTGGAACGTCTGGTACAGTTACACTTAACGTAAGTGGTTTAACAACATCAGAAATAGCGGCCGCTACATTAATAACGTCATCTGAAACTTTTACTGATAATGATACAACACTGGCGACCACTGCTGCAATTACTGACCAAATTGAAAGTTTTAATTATATCACTAACAGTATTAGTACTGGTTTTACAGCGACTGGTTCATTAACGGGTTCATCTTTGGAAACCACTTCTGGTGGTTTGAATCTTACAGGCGAATTTGCTGGTGGAAATGATATAACCATTTTTGATAGTGCAGGATTAACGGCAACCACCCATCTTATTACACCAAGTAAGTCAGGTTTGGCGATCAGTGTTGATGCCCTCAGTAAGCACATCAACACCGCTTTTGAGGTTTCATTAGATGGTGATCGTGCATTTATGAGCACAGCTGGCGGCGCCGCACAACATAAATTTTCTATAAACCCACAGGCTGGGAATGTAGTTACTGCATTTGAAGTTAAAAACGACGAACCTGAAATAAGGATTGCACATAACCAAGCAATCCCAACCAGTGGTACAGTTCTCGCAACGATTACTGCTTATGGTGCTACTGCGGGTTCAAACGCAACAAACTGGACTTACGAAAAAGGCGGAGAATTAACGTTTACCGCAGGTGGTACTTGGAGTGGATCTAGCCAACTCACCAATGTGACACTGGATGCAACTGGAGACATTACTCTTGACGCAGACGGTAACCAAATCAGATTTAAGAACGGTGCGGGTGGAGACGAAGTAACTCACACTCTTAACGACAATGCAACCTACGAAATCGACGCACCTTCTACGTACACCGTGGACGCAGGCGGGGATATTGTTCTTGACGCAGACGGTGGTGATGTTATCATTCGGGACGGTGGTGTAGTAGATTATGTATTCAGCACCAACGGTACAATCTCCAGAACCGGAGACTTTATTGTTGACGTAACTGGAGACATCACATTAGACGCAGACGGTAACCAAATCAGATTTAAGAATGGTGCTGGTGGAGACGAGGTAACTCACACGCTTAACGACAATGGCACATATGAAATCGACGCACCTTCTACTTATACAATAGATGCAGTTGGGGATATTGTTCTTGACGCAGATGGCAACGACATTATCTTTAAGAATGGAGGCGGCGCTGATACGGTAACTCACACATTAGCAAATGATGCGAACTTTACTATTACTGCTCCTGCTAACTATACAGTCGACGCTAGTGGTGATTATACACTCAATACAAATGGGGGTAGTGGTACTACTGCGGTACGAATGAGTGTTACGGGAACTGATGGACAAATCGGTTTCAACACAAGTTCCCCCGCAGCGGGCACTACTATTGATATTCACGACGGCCGAGAAACAATTGACGATCCGACGAACCATTTTCCACATCTTCGTTTGACTAACAGTTTCCCCGATACCACCACCTATACTGTCGATGATACTATGCATAAAATTAGTTTTTATGAAACGGATGGTAGTAAAGAAGGGTGGGCTATCACTACTCGAAACATGTCTACGTCATCAGCGTTTACTGATATGAAGATCGAGTATGGCGGTGGAAACACATCTGCTCGATTTAGTTATGACGGAAAATTTGGTGTTGGTAACGGCATATCCTCCTCCTTAAGCGATCCTTGGAGAGACTGTACGATCACTGCAGCAGGACCAGGCAATTCTGAAATTAGATCGGTTGCTGATGTTGGTGGAAGACTTGGTGTATGTAGAGACGATACTACAATCACCACTGGTGAGTTAATCGGTGAAGTTGTTTTCTGGAGTCAGGAGGGGAATGATCCAGATGAAGCAGCAAAAATTGAAGCGGTTGCAGCTGCCAATCACGTTGGTGGCTCCAGTTATGCAACTGAATTAAACTTCTATACCACTGAGGCTGCCAGTACCCCAGTACAAAGAATGACAATAACCGCAGACGGTAACGTCGACATCGGCAGCCTTTTTGAACTAAGCACTGTCGGAAAAAATTTGCTATTGGGTCCTGATAAAACTCAATTATCGGGTACTGATACCTTCTCTATTAGGTTCGGTAACTCAGAACACAGCGCTAGTGAGTCCAGTGTAGCCGGAATTGCCAGCAGTCTCTTCGGTAGTATAGGAGGTCCTGTTGGTGTTATAGACGATCTTCAATTTAAACCCGGCACTCACGGTATTATTAGATTCGGAAGAGGCACCGCTACGGGCGAAAATCCGATTATTTTCGATTCGAATAATGGTATCGGAATAGGTCCAACCGTGGCCCGTTCAACCGGCGTTTCAGATATGGACGGATACTTCCATATAAAAAGATCTGACGCTACGGTTTGGGCAGAAAATTCATCATCTGGATATGATGGTATAAACGCAGTTATTGAAAATACGAGTACTACTAATACTACATCAGCAGGTATTCTTTTTAGAACTAATGGTAATAGTACTGAAAATATTGCTAAGATTAGTAGTGTCTGTTCCGGTGGGGCCGGTTTTGGTACTGCTGACTTCAGATTTACACTGGAAAATAGTGGTACTATTAGTGAAAAAATGCGACTGACTGGCGACGGCAATTTGCTGGTTGGTCTCAGTTCTGGCGAAGACGCAGTAGTTCACATTGAAGCAACTCAACCTACCTATACCAACTACTCAACTATTTTTGCTGGTGGGACTAGCAGCAATACTGGTGTACATGGTATTTCATTAATTTCTTCTGGTGATGCTTTAGGTGGCCTCGTAGGTTCAAACTTGGCTTTGGAGGGGTCGACTTACAGTCAACCCAACACATCAAGAGCTAGCTCATTTATAGGATTTAGCAACACTACCGTAGCAGGGAAAACTGGCAGTATTTCATTCGGAGGTTTAGTAAAGGGAACTACCACTGCGGTGACTCATATGACCCTTGATGAGGACGGCGACTTGCGTGTAATTGATGGATTGGTCACTGCGGGAACATCAACCAGTGGAACCGATGGTGGTGTTATTGTTCAGGGTTATTACAGTAGTGGTAACCTCGCGGTCGTTGGTCAGCAAGCTTCTACTGGTAGTTTAGCTCTTGGATATGGTGTCAAACCAAAATCGTCAGGCGGCGTCGGAAGTTTTGTAAGTTCAACGGGTATCACTATACCGAAGGGTGCTTACGAGGTTACTGATGATCACAGGTGGTATGCAGCAGCCTCGAGCAGCGTGGCAATAGGTAATGATGTCACTATGACAGAAACTATGAGGCTGGAAGAAGACGGTGATCTTCACGTAGAAAATGATGTTATTGCCTTCTCTACCACAGTATCAGATCAACGCCTCAAAGATGATGTAGAAACACTTGACAAATCACTAGATAAGATTCTACAATTAAGAGGTGTATCGTTCACTTGGAACTCAGGGTCTCGTGAAGGAACTCGTGACATTGGTGTTATCGCACAAGAAGTGGAAACGGTTATACCAGAAATTGTTCGTGAGAAACAGGCAGTCCTAATTGATGATCAACCCACAAAGACGGTTGACTACGAAAAACTTGTTGCTGTTCTTATCGAAGGTATGAAAGAACAACAAGCCCAGATTGATGAACTTCGTGAAGAAATTCAAGCACTCAAGGGAGAATAAGTAGATGGGCATAGTTGCCAGCACAAATGTTTCTTTTAAAAACCTTTACCGAGGCACTTCTTGGGGCCAAAGCAATTCAACAATCGCGGATGTAAGTACAAATAAACAATTTTCGATTTCCGCTATAACACACCTAAGAAACCAATTCGGAATAGAATATGACGCTAGTAATCCGATTAACGGAACTCAGGGAACTGAATGGAAAGCGTCTCAAACCGTTGGATTATATCTAGCTGATGCTATTCTCACCCAACAAATTACTTTCGGCACCGACTTGAAGGGTTCTTTAACTAGTGGTTGCGGTTATGGCAATCGATATAATCCAAATAATTTTACCGGCAGACAGTTAAGTATAGATGGTGTGTTAATAACTCATAATGGACAAGTCGTGACATTCGATGACGGCTTCGCCGGAACTGGGTACTACAATGATGGTACCACTGAGCGGTTTCAGCTTTCGGTAGAAACTGCTAGTGCCGGGCCCCCTGCTGCCGATTTTGTAAGTTCCATAATTATTCAAATTTCTGGTAACGCGGCAGTCACTCAAAACGGTCAGCAAGATAGTTTTACACTTGATTTGGCCAACGCCAGCTCCACCGGAACTTTGGGTAATATCCGCTTTATATTCTGGAATCAGACCGATTTTGGAGATAATACCGCTTGGACTAATATGACTAATGCTTGGGATGGTTCTGGGGATATGTTTATCGCTTTTGTCGCATAATTTAACAGGAAAATCCTTAAACATATAAATAGGACATATACACACACCACTAATGATGGGTTGGGGATATGTCCTATTATAAAGACCTAACGATAGACCAAGGTTCTTCAGTTTCAATTGATGTCTATCTTACAAACAAAGACGGCACGGCTAAGAATTTAACCAATTACACGCCGACTGCTCACATCAGTCCAAACTATAATCTTGATAGTGATAATATTACTGTGTTCACTTGCACAGTAGATTCTGCTGCGTCTGGAATTATTAATCTTGCGTTATCCTACACTCAAACGGACAATCTGAAAGCGAACAAGAGGTATGTCTATGACCTTGAGATTGCTAGAGATAGTTCTGGTTCAATTGCAGAAATTGAACGTGTTATGGAAGGTCAGATTTTCATAACCCCATCAGTAACTAAACTTCCGGGCTTATAATGACAACCGTTGTTCAGAAAGTAGTTCAGGTTAAAACTAAAGTGAACAAAGTTGTTATCACTAAAAATACTTTGGTTAAAAAAGTCGTTTTAAATTAACCAATAAATATGATTGAATAAAAGGATTAACAATAATGGCAACACCAAATTCAAGGCAATCACTGATAGACTTCTGTCTTCGCAGATTAGGTGCGCCTGTAATTGAAATTAATGTTGACGATGATCAGATCGAAGATAAGGTCGATGATGCATTACAAATGTATCAAGAGTTTCATTCTGATGCAACCTATCGAACATATTTAAAGCACGTTATCACACAAACCGATAAAGACAATGGATATATTCCAATATCGTCCAATGTAATTTATGTGTCTCAACTGTTTCCTCTAAACCCGACATTTTCTTCTGTGAATATGTTTGACATTCGATATCAGATGATGTTGAATAGTCTGGGTGATTTTTTGAACTTTGCAGGTGGTATGTCTTACTACTATCAAATGCAACAGTACTTAGAATTTCTCGATCAAATATTGTCGGGTTATCCTCAAACCACTTGGTCACGTCATCAAGATAGACTTTACATTTGGGGTGAGTGGTCTAACGGTGATTTAGACGTTGGAGATTATATTGTTGCCGAGGTTTACACAGCCGTTGACCCAACTACATTCTCAAGTGTTTATAATGATATGTTTGTAAAAAATTACACCACTGCGTTAATCAAACAACAGTGGGGTATGAATATGTCTAAGTTTGAGGGAATGCAGTTGCCAGGGGGTGTGACAATCAGTGGCAGACAAATTCTAGAAGATGCTAGCGCAGAACTGAGAGAACTAGAAGAGAAACTTCGTTTAGAACAAGAATTACCACCCGACTTCTTTATAGGTTAAATATGAACATACAGATTGATAATAAGTTATTTGGTGTGATTGTTACTGCGGTCAGTGTGGTCTTTGGTGCCTATATGTATTTGGATAATCTTCACATCGATGAGAACGAATTAGAACTTGATCAAATGGAACAAGATGCAGTAGTAGAAGCTCTCGAAGATGATATCACCACAAGAATGCTTATGTCACAATCTACTCGATACGCAGAGATTGCAAAATACTATGGTGATGTTCAAAGGGAAAGATCTTTAACGAAGGCAGAAGAACTGCGATTAAAAAACGTTGAAGATGAACAATGCCGTATTCGTAATATCATATCAAAACATAATGTGGAGTCTTGCGACTAATGGCAACCAATCCATATTTCAGTCAGGGTAGAAAAAGCGAACAATTGTTGTACGAGGATTTGGTGATCGAATCCTTAAAAATGTACGGACAAGATGTTTACTATCTACCACGAGAAATCGTTAATCAAGATGATATCTTTGTTGACGATTCGGTTTCTCGTTTCTCTGATGCCTATAAGATTGAAATGTATATCGAAAACACCGAAGGGTTTGATGGTGAGGGAGACCTATTTACCAAATTCGGTGTGGAGATTCGTGATGCAGCTACATTTATTGTTTCACGAAGAAGATGGAATAGTGTCATTGCAGAGAATGAAGAAACCGATGTGGTTCCTTTTTTCCGTCCCCGTGAAGGTGATGTAATCTATCTTCCATTGTCTCAGTCTATGTTCCAAATAATGAAGGTAGAAACCGAGTCTCCATTCTTCCAACTCAAAAACCTTCCTACATTTAGAATGCGTTGTGAACTCTTTGAGTATAACGATGAAGACTTTGATACAGAAATTGAAGAGATTGATCAGGTAGAAAACTTCTCTGCGTATCAATATGTAATGACCTTCTCTTCGGTCACCGGAACGTTTGTCGTAGGTGAAAATGTAACACAGAACAACGGTGAGTATACGATGAATGGTGAAGTGGTCAATTGGGATGCAGTAAATAATAAACTATATCTAGCCCACGTAGGGGCAGATGACGGTGAATTCCACACCTTTACCACAACCGCCAATGTGGTTGGTGGAACTTCAGGTGCGATAGGTACACCATCACTCATTGAAGAATTGCAAAATATTCAACGTGAAGCACAGAACGATATCTTTGATGTGTTTGAAAGTGACTTCTTAGATTTTAACGAATCTAATCCGTTTGGAGATCCTCAGTAATGTTTGGTACATATTTTTATCATCAAAGAGTTAGAAGAACAGTTGCCGTTTTCGGTTCCCTGTTTAATAACATATATGTTTTAAGAAAGAATTCTAGTGGTGCTGTAATTAGTCAGGTCAAGGTGCCACTTTCTTATGCTCCTAAAAGAAACTTCATCGAACGAATAGAACAGATGAACAAAGGAGAAGATGCGGAAAGACAGATTGCAATCAAACTGCCTCGTATGTCTTTCGAAATTGTTTCGATGGAATATGATCTGGCCCGTCAACTACCGAAAATAAATTCACGATCAAAACAGTTGACAAATGGAAGTAATAGTGTATCAGACAGAACTCGATTATACACCTCTGTACCCTACAATGTCAACTTTCAATTAAACGTATATGCAAAATCACAAGACGATGCGTTGCAAATTGTCGAACAGATTATACCTTTTTTCAATCCACAATATACAGTAACAGTCAAACCACTCGAAGATTTGACAGACATCAAAGACGATGTTCCAATTGTGTTACAGGGATTGAACTTTCAGGATGATTATGAAGGCCCATTAGAGGCGAGAAGAACCATTATATACACTATGGACTTCTCAATGAAAATTAGTTTTTATGGCCCTCTTTCTACTGGTCCGATTATTCGTCAGGTGGATACTCCAATCTATCAACAGGATACTGGATTATCTGGAGATAGTGATACCTTACTCGAAACAATTAGAACGGTACCGAATCCGTTAGCGGTAAGTCCTGATAGTGACTTTGGATTTAGTTATGAATATTTTAACGCATTGGATAGTGTAACCTAATGAAAGATGATAATACAAAAAATATACAAGACGACTATGACACTTCACGTGACACATATCTCGAACTGATTGAGGGTGGTAAAGAATCGCTTGAGCTTATGATACAAGTCGCTCGCGAATCTGAACACCCACGAGCTTTTGAAGTTTTGTCTGGTATGATCAAGAACATCGCAGATGTAACCGATAAATTGATGGAACTGAACAAAAAACATAAAGATGTTATTAAAGAAGATAAACCTGAACAAAAACAGATCACGAACAATAATGTGTTTTTAGGAAGCACAACTGATTTACAACGATTATTACAAGATGAAGAAAAGGTGATTGATGCAAAACTCGTTACTGAGAATGAATAATAACGAAACGTATCTTGGCAATATCAATGTAAAACGTGATGGTGTAGTTCAGGAATGGACTAAGGAGCAGATACGTGAATACAAAAAGTGCATGGACAACCCTTCGTACTTTGCAGAAAAATATGTCAAGATTATTTCGTTGGACAGTGGGCTTGTTCCATTTAATCTTTACGATTATCAAAGACATATGTTTGAACATTTCAACAGCAATCGTTTTAGTGTCGTTTTGGCTTGCAGGCAGTCTGGCAAATCAATATCGTCGGTTGCCTACCTTCTCTGGTACGCCATTTTCCATTCCGAAAAAACAATCGCTGTATTGGCGAATAAAGGCGCGACTGCCCGAGAAATGCTCGCACGTGTTACTCTCATGTTGGAAAATCTTCCATTCTTCTTACAACCTGGCTGTAAAACTCTCAATAAAGGTTCGATCGAGTTTTCTAATAACAGTCGGATTGTTGCTGCTGCCACTAGCGGGTCTTCTATTCGTGGTATGTCTGTTAACCTACTTTATCTTGACGAGTTTGCTTTTGTTGAGCGAGCGGCTGAGTTTTATACCTCTACATACCCCGTGGTATCCGCCGGAAAAGACACCAAAGTCATCATCACGTCGACCGCAAACGGAATAGGAAATACCTTTCATAAAATTTGGGAAGGTGCAGAACAGGGGATCAATGAATTTAAATCGTTTCGTGTAGACTGGTGGGATGTGCCTGGGCGAGATGAAGAATGGAAGGCACAAACAATTGCAAATACATCACCACTCCAATTCGACCAAGAATTTGGTAACACCTTTTTTGGAACAGGTGACACCCTTATAAATGCCGAGACGCTTTTATCACTAAGGGCAAAAGCGCCTCGGCAAGTTTTAGAGGGCGGTCTTCTAGAAGTTTATAACGAACCTGCTAGCAAGCACGAGTACATCATGACCGTTGATGTCTCGAAAGGAAGAGGTCAGGACTACTCTACGTTCACTGTCATCGACATATCGACACGCCCATTTGAACAAGTGGCTGTGTATCGGAACAATACTATCTCTCCAATACTCTTCCCTAATATTATATATAAGTACGCAACCGTTTATAACAACGCTTATGTGATTGTAGAATCAAATGACCAAGGTTCTGTGGTATGTAATGGTTTATACTACGATCTCGAATACGAAAACGTTCACCTCTCTTCAGCCGTGAAAGCGAACTCAATTGGTATTGAAATCAATCGTAAAACAAAACGATTGGGTTGTTCTGCCATCAAGGATATTCTGGAAGAAAAGAAAATTGCAATTCACGATGATAACACTATTTTAGAGATCTCCACTTTTGTATCGAAAGGGGTTTCGTATGAAGCAAGTGACGGTAATCATGATGATTTGATGATGAATCTTGTGATGTTTGGTTATTTCGTTACCACACAGTTCTTCGCTGATATGACAGATATCAATTTAAAACAAATGATGTTCGAAAATAGAATGCAAGAAATTGAGGATGATGTTGTTCCATTTGGATTCATCGATGATGGTTCAGATGAAATTAATTTGATCGAACAAAGAGAAGAAATAGAACGCCGTGGTTGGCAGATTCTTCACGACCCTTTCTAAAAACCCTCTAAATATAAATAAATACATTGAACATCCGTATTATGTAAATCTTATTATTAGCTAATAAAAAAAGGAAACGATTATGGCTCTTTTTACCCCATCAGCGTCTCCCAGCATTACAGTTAAAGAAATTGACTTAACGGGTGTTGTCCCTTCAGTCACTACTTCAACTGGTGCTTATGTGGGAGAATATGCCTGGGGTCCTGTACATCAACCAACGCTCGTAGATAACGAGGCAACGTTGGTATCGACGTTCGGGGCGCCAAGCGCAGACCAAGCTGTGGACTTTTTGTCTGCGGCAAACTTTTTACAGTACTCAACGAGTCTGTACGTAACACGAACAGTAGACGATACTGCCAACACAGGTGCGTTAAACGCATGGGATTCAGATGAAGTAGGTGTTTTGTCAAATAAACCATTGGTTAAGAATGCCGATGATTTTGATATTCAGAACACAGCATCTGGTCTCGCAGAAGCTGCTAAAAACCATACTTTCATCGCAAAGTATCCTGGCGAAGCTGGTAACAGTTTAAAAATCGAAATTTGTCCTGCAAAGGAAAATGATACGACGGTTTTTGATGGCTGGGCATATGCTTCATACTTTGATGCTGCGCCAGGCACTTCACAGTACGTCTCTGATGCCGGTGGTGCAAAGGACGAAGTTCACGCAGTAGTAGTTGATGAACTTGGTACTTTGACAGGTACTATTGGTGCGGTTCTAGAAACCTTCCCATTCTTATCTTTGGCAACAGACGCTAAGACAGTTGATGGAACGGTTAACTATTTGTTAGATGTTATCAACAACCGTTCTAGTTACGTATGGATTATTAGTCCTAACAAACACGACGAAGCTGCCAACCGAAATCTAAACTTCACCTCTGCAGCCGCAGTCGGTGGTATTGGTGTTGATTTTGAAGCGGTTGACCCTGTTATCAAAACTTTCTCATTAGGTGGAGGTGTTGACGGAACAGCAACTTCAGGCGACATTCTTCGAGGTTTTGACGAATTCGAAAGTAAGGAAAACATTCAGGTAGATTTTCTTATCGCGCCTGGTGCAGCTGACGCAACAACTCAGAAAACAATTGTTGCTGATCTTGTCGCTACTGCTGGTAGTTTACGTAAGGACTGTGTTGTAGTTACATCACCAAGTCGTGCATCAGTTATTGGTTTAACTGCTTCTGCAGCGACTTCAGCGGTCAAAGCAGAAATTGAACAGTCTGGTTATTCTGCATCATCATATCTTGTGGTTGACAACAACTATTTGAAGGTATATGATAAGTACAACGACCAGTATGTCAATATTCCTGCCGCTCCAGCAACTGCTGGTTTGATGGCAGCAACTGATGCTGTCGCGGCACCTTGGTTCTCACCCGCTGGTCAAAGAAGGGGTCAGTATTTCGGAGTCACTTCCTTAGCTTATTCAGCTAGTAAGGCACAAAGAGATACATTATACAAAGTTGGAGTTAATCCGATCGTAAACTTGCCTGGACAAGGTATTGTTCTTTTTGGTGATAAGACCAGAGAGACACGTCCATCAGCATTCGATCGTATTAATGTCCGTCGATTGTTCCTCGCAATTGAAAGGTCAATCGAACGTGCTGCAAGGAATGTAATGTTTGAATTCAATGACGAATTCACTCGTGCAGAATTTGTTAATATCGTTGAACCGTTCCTGAGAGAAATTCAGGGTCGAAGAGGTATTACAGATTTCCGTGTAGTATGTGATGAGACGAATAACACTCCAGCTGTAGTCGATCGTAACGAGTTTGTTTGTTCAGTATTTGTCAAACCTGCTCGTTCAATTAACTTCATCACACTCAACTTCGTTGCTGTTCGCACTGGTGTTGATTTCAGTGAAGTAGTTGGTACGGTTTAAGCACAACCATTTTAAGGAGAAATTAAATGGCAATTTTAGGAGTCGATGACTTTAAGTCAAAGCTGAGAGGTGGTGGTGCTAGGCCCAATCTGTTCCAAGCAACTGTCAACTTTCCCGGCTATGCAGGAGGAGATGTTGAACTGACATCCTTCTTGTGTGAGGCAGCTCAGTTACCTGGCTCGGTAGTGGGATTGGTGACAGTTCCCTTCCGTGGCCGTCAGTTGAAAATTGCTGGCGACAGGACGTTTGAGCCTTGGACAGTAACCATTATCAATGATACTGATTTTTCAATTCGTGACGCTATGGAGCGTTGGATGAACGGTATGAACGCTCATTCAGCGAACACTGGTTTGGTTAATCCAGTGGACTATCAGGCAGACCTTTTGGTAGATCAACTTGATAAGGATGGTAGCACGTTGAAACGATACACTTTCCGTGGTTGTTTCCCAACAAACGTTGCACCAATTGACCTTTCATATGCAACAGAAAATGAGATCGAAAGATTTACTGTTGAATTCCAAGTCCAGTACTGGGAATCAAATACAACATCTTAAATCTCTACTAAATAATCGGGACTCCTTCGGGAGTCCCTTTATTTACTTTTTTGGAAACAGGTATGGCAGACGATAGCATCTTTAAATTATTCGGTTTTGAATTACGTAGAACACAAGCACAGAAGAAAGAAAAACTTCCTTCCATTGTTCCTCCTACGGATGACGATGGTGCTGGGTATGTCACTTCAGCTGCTGGTCATTATGGTCAGTATATCAATATGGACGGTGATGGATCGAAAGATAATCACCAACTTGTCTTACGTTATCGTGGAGTTGCAACACATCCAGAAGTGGATATGGCAATTGAAGAAATTGTCAACGAGTCTATTACTGCTTCTGAACTAACATCTAACCTTGAACTATCGTTAGAAGATGTAGAAGCACCCGATAAAATTAAAGAACAAATTCAAGAAGAATTCAAAAATATTGTGTCAATGTTAAAGTTCAATGACAATGGACACGATATTTTCCGTTCATGGTATGTTGATGGTAGAATCTATCATCACTTACTTGTGAACGAATCAAATCTTAAAGCTGGTATTCAGGAAATTAGACACATTGATGCTGCAAAGATTCGCAAAGTTAAAAATGTAAAGTATAAAAAAGACCCTGCAACGGGCGCAAAGATTGTTGAGTCAGTAGACGAGTTTTATATTTACGAAGAGAAGCCTGGACAACAATCATCAGCAGTTAAACTTTCTACTGATTCTATCAGTTATGTTACATCAGGTCTATTAGATGAGACAAAGAAGAAAGTTGTTTCACACCTACACAAAGCATTAAAACCAATCAATCAGTTAAGAATGATGGAAGACTCTTTGGTCATCTATCGTCTTGCACGTGCACCAGAAAGACGTATCTTTTATATTGACGTGGGTAACTTGCCCCGTGGTAAGTCTGAACAGTATATGAAAGATATTATGACCAAGTATCGTAACAAGTTAGTCTATGATGCAAATACGGGTGAGCTCAAAGATGACCGCAAGCATATGTCAATGCTTGAAGATTTTTGGTTACCCCGTCGAGAAGGTGGTCGTGGTACAGAGATTTCTACTCTGCCTGGCGGCGACAACCTTGGTCAGATTGATGATATCATTTATTTCCAAAAGAGATTATATCGTGCATTAAATGTTCCGGTTAATCGTTTGGAACAAGAAGCTCAGTTCTCTCTTGGTCGTTCTACTGAAATTTCACGAGACGAAGTGAAACTACAGAAGTTTGTTGACCGTCTTCGTAGAAAGTTTTCTCAAGTATTCTTGGGTATTCTTCGCAAACAACTTCTGTTAAAAGGTATTATCACTGAACAGGATTGGGAAGAATGGCGAAACGGAATCGTCGTTGATTACGTTAAAGATAATCACTTCACTGAACTCAAAGAAACAGAAATTATGCGTGAACGGTTTGGTCTTCTGAATGAAGTGGATCAGTTCGCTGGTCAGTATTTGAGTAAAGAATGGATCTGGAAAAATGTTTTGAGAATGTCTGAAGAAGATATCGAAGAAATGCAGAAACAGATGGACAGTGAAGGTGAAGATGGTGATGTTGAACTGCCTGGAATGAGTGGTGACGAAGAGAAACCACAGAAAGAACCTGTTCCAGATGAAGAAGAAACACCACCACAACAAGAACCCGAAGAGAAAAAAGAAAAATATATACCTTCACAAGAAGATGAATTACTCGAAGAAATGACAAGGTATATGGCACGAATCAATGAACAAGATTGATAAAATTTCTACTGCGTTTTCTATAGTACACACGCAGAAAGAAATTGAAAAATTAGAAGATAAAATATTTAATGTTTTCGAGGATCTTCAAGGCCTTCAGGGACCCCGAGGATTTGAAGGAGACAAGGGTGAAAAAGGCGATAAAGGACCCAAGGGTGATAAAGGTATCAAGGGTGATCGCGGCGATAAAGGTGAAAGAGGAGAACGTGGTGAAGTCGGAGCTCAGGGCGAGAAAGGCGAAAAAGGTGATAAAGGCGACCAAGGCATCAAAGGCGACACCGGCGCGAAGGGCGAGAGAGGCGAAAAGGGAGACATCGGTCTACAAGGGTTAACTGGCCCTCAAGGAGAACGTGGTGAAAAGGGTGATAAGGGAGATAAAGGAAATTCTGGCGAACGCGGTGATCGTGGGGAACAAGGTGTTGCCGGTCCCGCCGGTCGCGATGGAACAATCGGACCTATTGGCCCTCAAGGAGTTGCAGGCCCAAAGGGAGAACGAGGCGAACGAGGTGAGAGAGGATTAACTGGCCCTCAAGGTGAACAGGGTATTCAAGGGGAGAAAGGTGAGCCGGGAACACCCGCACCTGATTATAGAAACGAGTTTGAAGAAGCGTTAAAGAATTTTAATCAACGATTGACAGAAAATGCATCAAGGGTTGATAATAACATTCAGAAACAGATTGATAGAATCAATCAATCTTTAAGCACCATCGGTGGTGGTGGTTCTTACAAATTGGTTGATAATGCAGACGTTGATAAGGCTGCATTAAAGGGTGTTGTAGATGATGCGATATTAATCTATGACCCCACCAAGAAAAAATTTATTGCGGATTCTTTCGTAAATGTATTGGACAGATTAAAAGCGGAATTAGAAGTGCAGTATAACAAATTAATAGATCAGGAAGGGACGTTTTATTACATAGGTGAGGCATTGCCTGGTACTAATACGAATCAACCTAAGTGGCGAATTAAACGTATCGAAGAAATTGGTAATGACTACAATATTTTATGGGCCAGCGGTACCGCTGAGTTTGATAAAATATGGGACGATAGAGTTTCGTTTACGTATTCATAATTATAAATAACAGGGTGCACACACACCTAATATAAAAATTTCTACGTAGGAGATAACGAAATGCCAACAATTGTAGATCCAGATGGATTGTTTGACACCGGCGGTGATTCGGCCGGTAAAAACATTCATATCGATACTGCATTACGAACAATTAAGGTTCGTAATAACAGTGCTGCGCCAAAGGGTCCGGTTCTAGATGAAACGGGTGTAACTCTTCAGGCGCTTTACAGCTTTCTTAAACAAGAATGGAAGGATGACCCGAACAACAAATCGCTTATTGCTTATCCTTTCCCATTGATCGCGATTACACCAGAACAGTTCGAATGGCGTTTCGGATGGTCACCTGCTGACGATTCATCACGTACCCTGTTACGTACTGCTGGTTGGAGAGAATTTGGTACAGACAACTCTACCCTATTGCGAGAGTACATCGGTACTATTTCATTGGGTAACATTGACGGTGACCAGAACCAAGACGAAGTTGGTAATCAACACAAAGTCTACTATGGATGGTTCAATAACGCGACTGGTGTTTCGGTCGCAGGGCCAAGCGATTATGCTTTTCCAGGCGAAGTTAACCAAGCGATACAAACTTTTGGTAACGCAGACAACGGTAACTTTGACCGTCGTACAAATGTGTTGCGTCTGTTCATTCGTCAGGAAGCTAAAACATTTGACCAGACAGATACAACCGACATTGGTTTGACTGGTGGTTCAACGCTTCCGTATAACACTCAGCGATTCCCGCTGGTTGAAAACGATGACCTGAAAATCATTGGTACTGGTACTACGTCTTCTCCAGAATACTCAGACGCTGTGCTTGAGGCCGCTAATGCGGTGGGTCAGTTATACTCTAACGCTCGTGATGGATCAACCATTCAGTATCTCTTGACAGATTCATCTTCTGCTGGATTTGGTTATTCAGAAGATCTTGTTGGTGGTCCATATAACTTTGGTATTAAGATCAAATCAGCATCAGGTGTTGATGGTACTACTCCATTAACGAATGAACAGTTGTATGCTTGGACTCAGAGAGAATTGAGACAAGATTCTGATATTGCCGCTGATAATGCATTAGTAGGTACGGTTACGCTCAAGGGTAAGCTAGCAGACGAATTGTTGGCCTTCGTTGGTGATACTCTAACAACCAAACCAGCAACCAACATTAATCAGGGTGGGTCGATCTCTGGTGTTGCTCTCACAAACATTAATGCTGATGATATTAACAACACGCAGTTATTTAATACTGGTGGTTCGTTACAATCGTTTCCGATTTCAACATCTATTAGTATTGGTTTCTCTGCTGATATTTTGGGTGATAGTGCTAGTGCTAAAGTGTTTGTATATTATGACCACACACGAGATTACGCTGTTGGTGGTGAAATTGGAACATCGATTGAGATTGCTAATGCGGGAACAGCTGCGGGTGATACTGCACAGGACTCTGCAAACTTTATTTTGACTGGTACAACCTTCACACCTTTATTGACGACTACTACTGTTCAGAACCCCGAAGGTTTGAACCCAGCAGTAGATGCTGATGCATTTTTCCGTGTTCATAAAAATGCCGAGACTGGTGCTAACCACAATGTTATCTGGAAGGTTACAACAGTGTTCGACTCAAGCAATTTCGCTGCAATAACGCTTGATGATACGGTTGCACCAATTGACGAGACATTAGACACAACGGGTGATGCGATTTATACTCATCCTATCAACTCTCCAGGCGCATTGCTACTTGACTCTGCTGGAGCAACATCGGAAAATAATGTTGCTCAAGCAGCGGTGTCAACTCTTGCTCCGGCGAATTTGACAAATAACCGATATGTACTGACATATGCGTTTACTAACAATTCTCAGAAGGATAGAGAGGGTGGGTCGCCTTTCGTTGCTAATGTTCGTGCTATCGGATTGGATAATGGTAGTTGGGTAGAACAGCTTCAGACAATTACTTCTCAGAATACGAATAGTATCTCTGTAGTATCTGCTGTAGAAAGAAACTACTCTGACCCAGCATAATAAAATGAACGGGGGGCCCCGAAGGGTCCCCTTAATTTTTTTTGAGGAATATTATGAAAATATCTTTAGAACAAACATGTGATATACTTAATCGAAATGCTGATGAAGTTCTTTATATTGCTAACAATGAGAAACGACTTCCGATTCAACTTGTTGGTGATGAAGAATTAAACTATAACGAAGATGGTACAATTTCGTTTAATGAAAACGTCGAAACTACTGAACCAACATGGTGGTTTAATTTAGATGATGTGCTAGCGTTTAAAAAGCAGATGGATGAAGGTTTGGACGGAGAACTCAGACAGATCTTAGAGGAATAAGATGCCGATACCGGAAGATTATTTCGTAAGAATAACAGTTGATTCTCAGATTGTACAAGTGTACAAAGATGGTGAATATATTACGACAGATTACCCATCCCCAGTTGATGCTCTAAACGCTGCCAAAACATTAATCGAGAATGAAATTACGGAGTTAGAAAACTAATGACTGTTAGTATTTCTACGACTGGCCCAATAGAAATGGATCAGATCTTTGACGGAGATACGATCACGGAATGGACAAACTCCAATAGGCTTTCTTTGGATGGATTTAATTCCGAAATTGAAGGCACAGGATGTGTTGCAATCTCTTTGGCAAAAAACAGTACGGTGACTTATACGTACACGCCTGGGCTAGGAATCAATGTACCAGAACATACGGAACCAGATTATGCGAGTCGAGAACAGGTGCCCGCAGCGGCAATTACGGGTGAGTTTAAAACTCAAGCAATTATTAACTCTTATACTACCATTGGTGGTATTTTAAACACTTACTCAATTACTATAAATGATGAACAGACCCCGACAGCGGGCACAGCGACTTATGATATTTTACCGGAGTTTACTGGAGCAACATCGTCTTTAACTTTAAAATCTTTTGTTCCAACAGCATTAGATCTGTCTGCTGGAACTTTAGGATTAGATGAAACTGCGGGTACTGGAATTGAGTCAGTAGATTTTAATTACGACGTGCAAAACGTAAACATTCGATCGGTTGATAATGCATTTATTGATATCGGTTGGGCTGGTAATGGAATAAATGTCTTGGGCTTAACCGATAGTGATTCTCTTTTTCGAGAGGCAGTCGATGCTGATATTAATGGAGACACACATTATGGGGTATTACAAAGTTTCGAAGGTGTTGTTTTTGCACAACACAATATTGAGTTCAATGCAGGAGCGTTGGCAGACCCAGGCCAAGTAAGCAGAAACGAAAATTTAACTTTTGTTGAAACTCTGAATGGCACCAATCAATATGTTCTGCTATTCTCCAGCAGCAGCGGCGGCGATCAATCATTGATTGGATCAAATATTCAAACGACTGGTAACTGTATTTTAGATTGTCTTGTGAACACCGCCGATTCTTTTACTATGGATGGAGGATCATTTAAGAAAGCAAGGTCAGTTCTTTTTTATAACAACGCGTCGACAGGTAATATTGACCAACGAATCGAAAATGCTGTTTTTGAAGACATTACCTATGTAAACACAGGATTGGGCGGAGCAAATTCCAGTCTCAGTGGTGGTAACGGTGAGGGGTATTTTAGAAATTGCAATATGACCAATATATCCGGTTTATGGATTGAATCTACCTTTGAAAATAATACGATCACAAATTGCGATTCAGTAAGAGCTTATAACATAAATCAACCGAGCTCTCGCGATTTTATCATATCCGATTGCACTATAACAAATAGTGGGCGAATAAATACCACACTTCAAGACTCAGCTGTTTCAGGTTCGCCTCTTTTCGTAACCAATTGTACCTTTGATTCTTCGGGAAGATTGGAAGGCGCAGCCTTATTTGCAGATAGTGATACATTCAACGATATTACTGGATGTACCTTCACTCGCAATATCAGCACTAATGCGGCTGTTGAACTTCGTGTGGGCGGAAATGTAACTCTCGATTGGGATAATAACACATTAACAGGGTATGGAACTGGAACCGTTGGAACTGATGTTGCGAGCACTGCGAATGGTGCAATTGCTGTTGACTTCCTATCAAACTCAACATTAACTCTTAATGTTATAAATGGATCAACTGTTCCTACTGTCGAGAAAATAGGAACCGGAACTGTAAATATTGTAAATAGTGCTATTGTTTCATTGACTCGTTTGTTGGGTAACACAGAGATTAGTGTTCTTGACAATCCATCACCATACTCAGCAACATCATTACCAGCGCCTTCTATTACAACTATCGCATCAACTGAAAGAGTGAGTGCAGACACAATTACTGGCAATGGTTCTAGTGATTATGTCAATTATTCTAACAATGGTGGGTTTGTGCAGATTAATGCGACAGGTCTTGGTTCAAGCTTCACGAACTTTCCCGGCGTACTTCAAGACACTAACGCATCAAGTCCAAGAAATTTGACCGCTGGCGACAAAGTTCGAGTAACTATTAGAGACGATGCTGACAACCCATCATTACAGTTATTCGATGAGTTTGAGGTTTCAGGTACACCGTCGAGCGCATCTATACTGACAACGACTTCGTTTAGTGGATTTGAATCTGCATTTGGTACGACATTAAATAGTGCGAATAGTAAGATCGTCACTGTCGAAAAGGTCGATGCGAGATTCCAGTTTTCGACTCCGGTAGGTAATGTGGTCGACATCCTTGCGTTTAGAACTGGTTCAGATCCCGTGTTGTCCCTAGAAAATATAGCAGAAACAGGTAACTTACCATTATCACAGGTCGGTGACAGAAACTACCGAGACCCAGTATAAAAAACTTATAAATAAAGGAATACTAACGCAAAGATTGGAACGGACATGAAGTGGAATAGTCAACCACCACAGAAAAAAGATAGGTGGAAGAATAGGGGAAAACCTAAACCACTGCCTCAAAAGCCAGCGAAGCAATCTAAGTAACGGAGAAATTTTAAATGGCAGGCGAAAAACGATTCACAAGAATACCACCGGAGAGCACTGGCGATCGCCTGTATATGGTGCATACTGCTGAGATCGAATTCCAACAGAAATTAGATGCACAAGGTGGTGATACTGATCACGTTTGGAAGATTGGTGAAATGTACGACATTACCAATTTTCAAGGTAGCATGGTGCATGTTCACGGTGTTTACGATAAAGGTGATGGTACTGGTATTCTTGCTGTTCACTACAATAAAACTGCAAAATTTGAAAATGCAGTTCCTGCCGCTGGCGAAACCATTTCTTATGATGGTACACCCATCTGTAAAGTATTAGAAGCATATGACGTATACATACCAACTACCCACATTATGGGGTACGACAACCCAGAGTACGGCTTAGAGATTGACCGTTTCGGGGCGGCAAACATTAGATTCTCAGAAGGACAACCAGAACTTGCGGCATATGGTCAGTTGCGTATTGCTGACTCAAAGGTTCTTGCTAATTATAATTTTGACACTGATGCAATGCCCTCGCAATTTGCAAACTCTCTCTTGGGTTCTGGCACTGCTGTATGGGACTCAGGTAAAAAATGGATACGTCTTGGTTTAGAAGGTAATCTTGGTGGCGGTGCTATCAATGATCTTGCAACAAACACCTCACACCTTTATCACCCGTTAACGTTTGGTTCTGGTATCTTCGTTATTATGGGAACCATGATTCCTGATACTGGTAAAGCAACCTGTGTGAGAAACTGGGGCCCATTTGATGCAACTGACGGGTTTATGTTCCGTCTCACTGGGTCAGGTATCTCTGTCGTACATCGTAGAACTTTTGACGGTATTCAAACCGAAAAAGTTATCCCACAATCAAATTGGAATGGAGATCGTCTGGATGGCGCTGGCGGTAATGGCAACAGATCAGGTGTAACCCTTGATGTCACAACGGCAAACCAATATTTCTACGATTATCAAAACTTGGGTGGAGGTTCTATTCGTTGGGGTATTATCATCAACGGTGAACGAATCATCTGTCATGAAATGGATATGAGTAATCGAACCGACATCGGATGGCAAACAAATGCTATCGGGTTGAGTGCAAGACCTATTTGTTGGGCAACTAAGAGAACGTCTGCGCCGACAGAAGATACTGCTGATTATTTCTATGCATTGGGCGCTGGTGTTTGGACAGATGCTCAAACTGACCCCATTCAAGAATTGGGAAAGCCAAGTTCTATTGATGAAACATTCATGATTGATAACAAAGTAACTACTGCGGGTGTTCCATATACGCAGGGTGCTTATTACATCACCTCAATGCGTCCGGCTTCCGAATACCCTGCTGGTTTTCCTGCCGCCGGACAAGATAACCACTCTCTGTATGCACCAGAACAAATTCGTCTCAATTGTTTTAACAATGACGGAACTTTCCCAGATGGCGAACTGCGTGTGTTCTTGAAGTGTATTCTTCGAGGAGAAAAG
>Ga0255759_10001261_pt1 | contig 22719 bp, 17 predicted proteins | sample 101ome_20_FD_179959 | JGI IMG/M metagenome (GOLD analysis project Ga0255759, IMG submission 179959) | Coastal salt marsh microbial communities from the Groves Creek Marsh, Skidaway Island, Georgia - 101404AT metaG (version 2) | ecosystem: Environmental > Aquatic > Marine > Intertidal zone >...
GTTTTAAAGCTGGTAAGGGCCTTAAAGATAAGGTTAAAAACGGCTAAGTTTTATTAACTTTAAAAAGGGTGCTTCCGCACCCTTTTTTTATTTATAATGTCACCACTATGATGGAATCACTAAGAAATTTTTTAACTGGACCTAGACTATTTATTGTTATTGCAGCATGTGCACTGCCTTTTGTTTTTTTAGGAACATCTTCACTTGGCTCTACATTTCAGACCTCATTTGGATCCATCAATGGCGAAGAGATATCAGAATTAGATTTGCAAGTTGCTTTAAACAATGCCGACCAAAGATTTAAAAATATCTATGGTGATGATTTTGATTTTAATGAGCTCAACGAATCTACACAGCTTGAAGTAGTTAAGCAAGAATTAATTTCACAAAAGGTTCTGCTTTCCAATGCTCGTGAGCTTGGCTTAATTAATAAAGATACAATTAGGCAAGCTAAAAAGTCAATCATAAGAAATCCTGCTTTTCAAATAGATGGTGTTTTTGATGAGGGTATATATGAAGCTCAAGTTAATTCTGCTGGCTACACTAAAGATTCATACATACACATGTTAACAAATATCATGGCCTCTGACTTATTTAGGATTGCAATAACCTCATCAAATTTTGTAACAAATGCTGAGATAGAAGAACTCAGCCAAGTGCTTGAGCAAACGGTTGATATCAACTTTATTAAAATTGATTCAGAGTCATTAAGAGAACAAATAGTGAATTCTGATGAGGAAATTAAAGACTTTTATAATAACAACCAAATAATGTTTTTCTCAGAAGAAGAAAGATCATTTAAATATTTATTTATAGAGTCCGATAGATATAGAGACTTAGTAAACATCCCTCAAGATTATATTCAAGATGCATATAATGATTATATCTCTAAGCTTGGTAACAGCAATGAAATTCGTTTCTCTCATATAATGGTTGAAAAAGATAATTATGAATCCAGTGATTTAGCATACCAGCAAATCTTAAAAGCCAGAGATGAGCTAGCTAGAGGTATAGGTTTTGAAGATGTAGTTGTTGCTTACAGTGAAGATATAGTATCTAAAGATGTTGGTGGGGATTTAGATTATTTTGATTCAGATGTTTTTCCTGAAGAGTTCGGTATTGCTTTAAATAATATGAGCATCAATGAAACAAGTAATATTATTGAACTAGAAGATACATTCCATATCCTTAAAATAACAGAATTGAACAAAACTGAAGTTAATACATTAGAAGAAATGCAAGATGAACTTTTAAATAGTCTAGTCAATTCTGAATCATTGGCTTTGATGAATGATGATTTAGAATTGATTGATGAAATGATTTTTTCAAATGAATCTATAGAATCTATCAGTGAAACATTATCTCTATCAGTAAATGAAGTTAATGGCAAAAAGTTAAGTGATTTTAAGTTTGAGATTGATGACTCTAGAGTGAAAGATTTTGTATTTTCACCTGATTTTAAAATTGATTCTCCAGTTATTATAGATTTAGATGACTCGATATTAGTTTTATCAATAACATCCATTACAGAGCCTTCGATACAAAGTTATGATGAAGTAGTTGATGAAGCTAATAAATTATTGTTAGACAACAAATTAATTGAAAAAAGAGATCTTCTAGTCTCACAGTTAGATATAGCAAAAGAGGAAAAAACACTTCAATCGTTTTACCAAGCATATGATTTTATATCTGAGGAATCATTCGTTGAGGTTAAAAGATATTCGTCATTATTGCCACAAGAAGTAATATCGGAAGTTTTCAAATCCACTCCAGGAAATTCGGTAACCATTAATACAAGATCAGGCGATGTTTATATTGTTGATTTAATAGATGTTAATATTCCATCATTAGAATCAATTAATAACCTTTATGATCAATATACTAATTTTACTGAAGAAAGGGTGGCTACAAGCATATCATCTATTATTAATGATGATATTTTTACTTCAGCCAAAGTTAATTTAAATAATTTAGTTTTTTAATATGAAAAAGATCACATCTCTGTTAGTTCTATTTTTAATTATCGGCTGTTCTTCGAGCTTAACTCCAGTAGATGATGGTCTTGAAAAGCAAATATTTCACTATGGAAACGGTTCAGAGCCGCAAGGCCTAGATCCACATATAGTAACAGGAGTTCCAGAGCATCACATCTTAATATCGCTCTGCGAAGGGCTTACTATTTCGAATCCGAACGGAGGTGAAAATCTTCCTGGCGCTGCAGAATCTTGGACTGTAAGCGATGATGGTAAAACATATATTTTTCAATTAAGAAAAAATGGTAAGTGGTCTAACGGTGATAATGTCACTGCGGATGACTTTGTATGGTCCTGGAAAAGAATCTTAACTGCTAGCTTAGGATCACAATATCCCGATAGTCTTTATTACTTAGTCGGAGCTGAAGATTATCATACAGGAGTAACAAATGATTTTGATTTAGTAGGCGTTAAAGCTCTTGATGCACATACTCTTGAGGTAAAACTTAAATCTCCAACACCGTTTTTTATTGGACTCCTAAGTCACTATAGTACTTGGCCAGTTCACAAAGAAACTGTTTTAAAGTTCGGCTCAATAGATGATAGAAATGGTAAATGGACTAGGCCAGGAAATTTTGTATGCAATGGGCCATTCAACCTTCAATCATGGGAATTAAATAATAAAATTGTTGTTGAAAAAAATCCTTTATATTGGGATGCCCAAGTCGTGCGATTGAATCAGATTCATTATTATCCTGTTTCAAATGTTATGACTGAGGATCGTATGTTTAGAGCTGGTCAATTGCATAATACCTATACAGTTCCATCACAAAAATGCCCAGTCTACATAAAAGAAGATAATCCAAATTTGAGAATAGATCCATATATGGGAACTTATTTTTATAGATTAAACACCAATGATCCATCTTTAAAAGATGTGAGAGTCAGAAAAGCATTAGCTTATGCAATAGATCGGGAGCTTTTAGTTGAAAAGGTTACAAAATGTGGACAAATGCCAGCATACTCATTCACACCACCAGGTTCAAATGGTTATCAGCCATCCACATCCATCCCATTTGATCCTCAACTTGCTAAGAATTTATTAAATGAAGCTGGTTATAATTCTCAAAACAGCTTACCAAAATTAGAAATTCTTTTTAATACAAGTGAAGATCATAGAAAAATAGCTTTAGCTATCCAGCAAATGTGGCAGCAAAACCTTGGTATAGAAGTTGAGTTGGTAAATCAAGATTGGAAAGTATATTTAAGTAGAGAAATGGTAGGAGACTTTCAAGTATCCAGAGCGGGATGGATTGGTGATTATGAAGATCCAAATACATTCCTTGATCTTATGAGACCAAACAGAGGTAATAATAAAACTGGCTGGGAAAATATGGAATATGATTCTATTATTCAACAAGCAAACTCTACTAATAATCAAGAAGAAAGATACAAGCTCCTTAATAAAGCCGAGGGAATTTTAATTGATAACATGCCAGTAATTCCTCTTTATACATATGTTAGAAATTATCAATTGTCATCTGATGTTAAAAATTGGAATCCAAATATTCTTGACCATCATCATCCTAAGTTTATATATCTAGAAAGAGATTAAGGTTTTGTTAAATATTTTTATCAAGAGGTTATTTTTAGCTATACCTGTATTATTAGCAGTGGCCAGTATCACTTTTTTTTTAATTAAGTTAGCTCCTGGTGGACCATTTGATGCTGATAAAGCTGTCTCACCTCAAGTCTTAAAAAACCTTAACGAGGCATATAACCTAGATGCATCTGAGTGGGAACAATATGTTGATTATATGTCTGGTGTCTTAAGAGGCGATTTTGGTCCATCTTTCAGGTTTCCGGGAAGGTCAGTATCTGAAATGATTGCTACTGGTCTGCCAGTAACTTTTGAATTGGCTTTTTATGCTATTTTAATTGCCTTATTGATTGGTATCTCATCAGGGGTTTTGGCAGCTTTAAAAAGAAACACTTATCTCGACTTTATTCCGATGGCTATAGCAATGATAGGTATATGTGTGCCAACATTTTTAATGGGACCATTATTAGTATTAATTTTTGGTATAAATCTTGAAATGCTTCCTGTCTCTGGTTGGGGGCAACTTCCTGGAGATAAAATTTTACCTTCAATTACTTTGGGTTTTGCTTACGCAGCATATATAGCGAGATTGAGTAGAGGGGGAATGTTAGAAGTATTAAACCAAGATTTTATTAGAACTGCTCGTTCCAAAGGTTTAAAAGAGAGAAATATTGTTATAAAGCATGCTATGCAGGGTGGATTAATTCCAGTTGTTTCGTTTTTAGGTCCTGCAATAGCTGGTTTACTAGCTGGGTCTTTTGTTGTTGAGACTATATTTCAGATTCCAGGGCTTGGTAGATTTTATGTTGAAGCAGCTTTTAACAGAGATTACACAATGATACTTGGCACAACAATATTTTTTTCTGCCATGATAGTTTTCTTTAATTTATTGTCTGATCTTGCAGCGATGTGGCTTAATCCAAGATCACGAGATGTATCATGAGCAAAAATTCAACATTATGGTCTGATGCATTATATAGGTTATCTAGAAATAAAGCTGCTATGTTTGGAGCTTTCATTTTATTGATTTTAATTGTTTGCGCTGTTCTTGCTCCATGGATTGCTCCATATTCATACTCTTTTCAAAATTTAGAACTTGGAGCATCTCCTCCATCAACTGATCATATTTTGGGAACTGATGTTTTGGGAAGAGATCTTTTAAGTAGGATTCTGTATGGAGCAAGAATCTCATTACTCGTTGGTTTTGTAGCTACAGGGGTTGCTCTTATTATTGGTGTCTCATGGGGAATTGTTGCAGGTTATTCTGGAGGAAGAGTTGATTCAATAATGATGAGAATAGTTGATATCCTTTATGGACTTCCGTTTATCATTTTTATCATTTTATTAATGGTAATTTTTGGTAGAAATTTATGGCTTTTATTTGGTGCGATTGGTGCCGTTGAATGGTTAACAATGGCAAGGATTGTAAGAGGTCAAGTTATCACTCTTAAGAATCAAGAATTCGTTATGGCTGCAAAAGCAATGGGAGTTAGTAACTTCTCAATGTTTAGAAAGCATTTATTTCCTAATATCTTAGGGCCTATAGCAGTATATGCAACACTTACCATTCCTCAGGTTATGCTACTAGAAGGTTTCTTAAGTTTCTTAGGTCTTGGAATACAACCTCCGATGAGTAGTTGGGGTACTTTAATTAAAGATGGTGTTGAATCAATGGAGGAATATAGCTGGCTGTTAATCTATCCTGGCATTACTTTTACGATAACTTTGTTTGCTTTAAATTTTTTTGGTGATGGTTTAAGGGATGCCCTTGATCCAAAAACTACCGATAGTTAAAAAGCTCTGATAGCTATTTTTATTATTTGTCCGGGCATCAAATCAGAGGATTCAAAATCATTTATCTGTTTAATACTTTCAACACTTACATCAAAAATATCTGAGATTTTATATAAATTATCTCCCTGCTTAACTGAATACAAAATGGTTCTTTTTTTTGATTCAATATTCCTATGAATATTTTTATTACCAATAGTGAGTTGTTGACCTAATTGCAAAGTAGTGTCCTGACTTAATGAGTTCATTCTAGTTATGTCTTTAATATTAATATTATATTTTTTTGAAAGACTCCAAAGTGTGTCTCCTTCGGACACAATATGCATTTCATAAGGGATAAAATTATTAGACTTAGAACTACTTAGGGGTATTAAGAGTGTATCTTTTAATGATAATAAATCAGACTCAAGATAATTTATTTTTCTAATAATTTTTACCTCAGTGTCATATTTTTTAGCTAGCCTCCACAAGCTATCACCAGGCTCAACAATATGAGAAATCCAATTAATTTGATTCACATTATCAAATGGACTATTTGGACTATCTAAAAGATATGTTTTCTCAATTGGAACATAAAAAATACTTTTATCTTTGGGAGCAGATGCCCATTTTGTATACCCAGCATTAAGCTTATAAATAAGCTCTGGCGGTATTTCTAAATATTCACTTAAGGTTAGTATTTCTACTTGCCCAGGTATCTCAATCCTCTTAACAACTGATTCTGCAGGTATATTCGGTAAAACAACCCCATATTTTTCTGAGTTAAATACAATTTCTCTTATGGCAATATATTTTGGTATGTATTCAGTGACTTGTTTATTTAAATCTAATGACCAAAAATCATAATCTAAATTTCGTCTTTTGTTTTTATTTATTTGCCTATCTAAATAAGTGGGTCCAGCGTTATATGCAGCCAATGCAAGATATATATCATTATCAAATCTCTCAAGCAAATATTTAAAATAACCTATAGCTGCATGCGTAGATCTATAAGGATCGTGCCTGTCCTCACTCCACCACGATTTTTCAAGATTAAACATCCTTCCAGTTTTTGGCATAAATTGCCAAAGACCAACTGCTCCAGAAGGAGATATTGAAAAAGGATCATAATTGCTTTCTACAAAAGGTATTAAAGCTAATTCTGGAGGGAGGTCAGCAGCTTCAAGCTCTTGAATCACATAGTAAATAAAATAATATGATTTACCAAGGAATTCATTAAATTTATCAACGTCTTTTAAATGATTATTAATATAGCTGAGAGTTTTTTCATCAAAAGTTATTTCATGATCATAATTATTATTAATGATCATATAATCCCATACATTCTCAGCAACTGGCTCCGGCTCTTCGATAGAGGTAATAATCTCATTAATACATCCTGTGCTTAAATAGCCTGAACTACATTTAACATCTTTATAACTTGTAATAGTAGGATTGGATTGGCAACTTGAAAGCCCAATTAAGAAAAATAAAGATGCTATTAAAAATTGTCTTTCCATTGTCTTATTGCAGTGAATATATCTTTATCATTTTTAGGCGTATTAAATTTTTTTGATATTTCTTGTTGAACTTCTTTTAAACCCACTCTTAAAAAAGGATTTGTTTCCAATTCAAGCTCTAAAGTTGTAGGGAGTGAAGGTATTCCTTGTTTTCTTAATTCAATGACTTCATTATATCGTGAAATGATTTTTTGATTAAGTGGCTCAACGCTTTTTGCAAATTTAAGATTCGATTCAGTGTACTCATGGCCACAATAAATTTTAGTATTTATAGGGAGTTCTTTTAAAATTGATAATGAATCATGCATTTGTTCAAAAGTACCCTCAAAAACTCTTCCGCAACCTCCAGCAAATAAAGTATCACCACAAAATAAAATAGGATGATCGTTATTTTCTGAATAGTAAGCAATATGATCGAGCGTATGCCCAGGAATTTCTATAATTTCAAATTCAATTCCTAATAAGTTTATTTTAGATTTATTAGTGACTCTGATATTAATAGAATCAATATTATTATTAGGTCCATATACATCAATAGATTTTTCAGAAAGAATCTCATTAATACCATTAGTATGATCAAAGTGGTGATGGGTAATGAGAATAGCTTTTAAATTAAAATTATTTTCTTTTAGAATTTTTAATAAATTTTGACTTTCACCTGGATCAATTACTATTGACCCTTCATTAGTTGTAAGTAACCAAATATAATTATCGCTAAATGCTTTAATGGGCTCTATATTAATCATATGCAAATTCTATGTTAATTTGATGAAAACAGTAAATATTTATACAGATGGTGCTTGCAGAGGAAATCCTGGTATTGGGGGTTGGGGTGCGCTCATTGAGTATGGTGAAACCAGAAAAGAGTATTTTGGTGGAGAACTTAATACAACCAATAATCAAATGGAACTTAAGGCTGCCATTGAGGGTTTAAAAGCATTAAAAGAGCCATGTATTGTCCATTTAACTACTGACTCTAAATATGTAATGCAAGGCATAACTTCTTGGATTGAAAATTGGAAAAAAAATAATTGGAAAAGTTCTTCAAAAAAAGACGTAAAGAACAAAGATCTTTGGATTGAGTTAGATAAATATGTTGAAATGCATAATGTAAAATGGTCTTGGGTTAAAGGTCATTCTGGTCATGAACAAAATGAAATAGCTGATCAGCTTGCAAATAAAGGAATAGATACCCTATAAGAAAATTATGGTTAAAAAATTTATAATTTTAGACACAGAAACGACAGGCTTAGAAGTTCAACAAGGTCATCGGATTATTGAAATTGGTGCTGTCTTACTGAACGATAGAAAAAAATCTGAGGAACATTTTCATACATATTTAAATCCATCAAGGTTAATCGATGAAGAAGCATCAAAAGTTCATGGAATAATGAATGAAGATCTATTAGATAAACCATATTTTGAAGAAGTAGCAGAGGAGTTTTTAGAATTTATAGATGGGTCCACTTTAGTTATTCATAATGCTGCTTTTGATGTGGGCTTCTTAAATAATGAGCTTAAATTAGCTTCATCAAAATACCCTATGCTTGAAGAGATATGTGAAATTGAAGATTCTTTAGCACTTGCAAAAGATAAATTTCCAGGACAAAGGAATTCGTTGGATGCTTTAGCTAATCGTTTTGACATTTCTGGTTATGACAGAACATTTCACGGTGCCTTGCTAGACGCAAATATCTTAGCTGATGTTTATATGTCCTTAACAGGTGGACAAAGTAAATTCGAATTCGATTTAAATAAGCTATCCAGCAATGAGAGAACCTCTTCAAAAAACAATATCTCAAGAGAGGATATTGAATTAATTTCTATTAAAGCAAACAAGAGTGATTTAGAAGAACATGACTCTAGATTAAAAGATATTGAAAAAAGAAATTCTGTTGAAACAATTTGGAGAAAAGTGCATTGAAAAAAGTTATAACAAGATTTGCTCCAAGCCCTACAGGTACCTTGCATATTGGCGGAGTAAGGACAGCTTTATTTAATTATGTTTACGCTAAAAAACATTCTGGAAAATTTTTAGTTCGTATTGAAGATACTGATAGAGAACGATCTACCAAAGAATTTGAGAAGAATATTCTTGATAGTTTAGATTCTATTGGATTGTCACCAGATGAAAAACCTATCAATCAATCTGAAAGAGCAGACATATATCTAGCTGCTGCACAAAAAATTATAGATAGTGGTCAGGCCTACTATTGTAATTGCTCTGTTGAAAGATTGGAAAAAATGAGGTCTGAACAACAAGCTAATGGGCAAAAACCACAATACGATGGAAAATGTAGGAATCTTAATCTTGAAAAATCTAGTGATACTGTGCTTAGGCTAAAGACGCCGATTGAAGGAGAAATACTAGTCAAAGACTATGTTCGCGGCAATATTGTTTTTAACAATTCAGAGCTTGATGATTTAATTATTTTAAGAAGTGATGGGAGCCCAACTTATCATTTATGTAATGTGGTTGATGATTATGAGCAGGGCATTACTACTGTCATAAGAGGCGAGGATCACATCAGCAACACGCCTAGACAAATAAATATTCAAAATGCCCTTGGCTATCCAGAACTTGAATATGCTCATCTTCCATTGGTTCTTGGAGCTGATAAAAAAAGATTATCAAAAAGACATGCGGCAACAAGTTTGGAAGAATATAAGCATAAAGGTTATTTGGACTCAGCCATTCTGAATACACTTGCTCGCCTAGGATGGTCAAAAGGTGACAATGAGGTTTTTTATTTAGAAAATCTTATTCAAGACTTTGAAATAACAGAAGTTCAAAAAGCAGGAGCTATTTTTGATGTTTCAAAATTAGATTATTTAAATGCCCAACATATGGCAAATTTATCTCTAGAAGATTTTAAAGAAGTTTTAACGCCTTTTTTGACCAATATCGATATAGATATAAACACTCATGCAAATTCAGATTATTTGATTAAATCAATGAGATCCTCAGCAAATACGCTTTCTGAAGTTGCTATTAATCTTAAATGTTACTACCAGAACATTGAATCATATAATCAAAAAGCCATTGAAAAGTTTATTGGTAACTCCTCAAAAGTTTTATCAGATATTCATAAACTTATTAAAAATTTAGATGACTGGAATGAAGAATCTCTGGATAATCTTTTATTAAATTATAGACATGAAAACGAACTATCAGTCCCAAAGGTTAATCAGCCTATAAGAATTGCATTGACTGGTTCAACTAATTCGCCCTCATTAGGCTTGACCTTATACTTATTTGAAAAGGAAGAAGTTTTAAAAAGAATAGAAAATCTTATTGAGCTTGTAGAGACAGAAAATTAAAGAACTCTCTAGATTCATCTCTTGGTATATTTTTTTTCATAATCGCATTAATACAATATTCAAATGAGTTATCTATTATTTTAGAAACATTAACTAATTCAAGATTTGCATTTTGTATTGTATTCTCATCAATAATTGCAACTCCTATACCTTGATTAATTATAGCTAAAGCTGAAGTATAAGAATCTGTTTTCAAATAAAAGTTCATATTTATCTCATTCTCAATCAAAAAATTCATAATGCTAGATTTTGCATATACCGATAATAAATTAGTTATTTCGATGTAGGGTAAGTCAGTAATTTCCTTTAAACTAACTTTTTTACCAAGATTATATTTCTTTGCAGATACTAAATAATGCTTTCCTTCTTTGAGAACAACAATATCGATGCTATTTTGCTCCTTAGCATTGAAGCAAATTGTTATATCAATATCAGGTTTATACCTGTCTTCAATTAAATCAATACTGTTTAAGTTTATAAGATTAAATTTAGTTTCGGGATGACTTTCTTTATATTGTTTGATTAATTTTGGAACTATCGTATTTGCCAGAGATGGTGTTGTGCCAATGTTAATAAAATCTGCTGATCTTGATTTATATGTTTTTACAATATAGTTAAAATTTTTGATTTGATTGTTTACCAAACTAGCATGTTCGTGCAACGCATCTGCTTCTTGCGTGGGCTCAATTTTTTTACCTTTTCTTGTAAATAGCTTATAGCCAATATTATTTTCAATTGTTTTTAAAGTTTTGCTTACTGAAGGTTGTGAAATATCTAATTTCTTGGCTGCAATAGATACCGAGTTTCGTTTATAAATTTCGTAGAATATTTCTATTTGTTTTGATGATAGCATTTAAAATAAATATAACCTTTAGTTATATTAATATTAGTATATTAATACATTTATTTATAGACAAATTTTCTTTTGAAATGATATATTAAATTCACATTTTAAATTAAAGGGGATTAAAAAAATGTCAAATAAATATTTCTTAGTATTTCCATTAGTTATAACTTCATTCCTATTTTCACAAGAAGAGGCTGCATCTTCTGAGGTAGAAGAAGTTGTAGTTGTTGGTTCTCAAATTAAAGGTGCAAAAATAACTGGAGTTCTTCCTGTAACGATTATCAGCTCAGAGGATATAGATGCTCTTGGTATTGATTCTGGTGATGAATTGCTTGAAGAAATGGTTGAACAAGGTGCAAATTACTTCAATGAATCTGAAGAAACTTCTGGTGGAGTTAATGCAGCACGTGGTGATTCCGGAGCATATAATCTGCGTAATTTAGGTGTTGGAAATACTTTAGTCCTTTTGAACGGTAGAAGATTGGTTAATAATGCTGGTTATCAGACTGAATTAATTGGCGGAGACTTTGTTCCAACCATGACTGTCAATTCGCAAGCAATACCAGTTTTGTCAATTGACAGAGTTGAGGTTTTAAGAGATGGTGCATCTGCTATTTATGGTGCTGATGCTGTAGCCGGAGTAATTAATAATGTTCTTGAGACAGATTATGTTGGTGCAGAACTAAAAATACGAATATCTGAATTTGAAAATTTTGATCCAAATGCTGGAAATAGAATTAATTTTAAAATTGGCAAAGATCTTAATGATGGATCCACAAATGTTAATTTTTCATTTGATTACTATCAAAGAGACAACCTTCCTGCAACTGAAGATCCAAGGTGGTCTGCATGTGACTACAGACAGATGGTTAGCTCTGAAAACGAAAATTTTAGAGGTGACTCCAATCTAAGAAATTGCTATTCATATAATTATGCTCAGTTAGATAGATCTGGAAGTGATTTCTTTACTGACTCCAAAGGTGAAACTCAAATAATTCCATTGACTGGTATCGATCCTACAACTGGCAAAACTCCCTCATCATGTAATGGGGCGTCTGATACATTATTAACAGGATACGGAACATGCCTGCATCCAGATACATCTGGCTCTGGTTATTATCAAAATCCTAATTTACTAAGAGACGCTCGTGGTGAATTAGAAAGGCATAATATATTCTTATTTATCAATCGCCAGCTCAGTAATGGTGATGAAATGTATGTGGAAATAGGTAAGTATGGATCAGAATATCAAAAGAGGAAAGAGCCTGCAGGCGTATCATCAGTTCAAAAGGGTTACATGAGAACAAATTACTGGGCACAGCAAATTGAGTTAGCTACAAATGAAGATATTGGAAGGACATGGTTAATTGATGGATGGAGGCCAAACACTGCAGCAAGGTTACTTGATGTCAAAAAATCAACTACAAGATATCTAATGGGTTTTAGAGGCATTACAGAAAATAATTGGTCTTGGGATTCTGCTTTTTTAGTAAGCAAGGCAAAAATGAATGATATTACTCATAATCGTCTTAGCGCACAATTATTATATGAAGGTCTTAATGACAATACTCCAGCTGCAATTAATCCCTTTTCGATCAATAATGACAATATAGAGCGAGCTTACATTGATGTTTATAGATTAGATGTCAGCGACTTGAAAATGTTTGATTTTAAAATATCTAAACCTGATGTATTCACACTTCCAGCTGGTGATGTATCAATGCTTCTAGGTTTTGAGCACAGATATGAAAAATATTCAGATAACAGAGACCCGTTGTTAGATGGTACCGTAACTTATGATTTTGAGTTTGGATGGACTCATCCTTATTCATCAGCTGTCATTGGTAGCAGTCCAACTACAGATACATATGGGTCAAGAGATACTCTTTCAGTATTTTCAGAATTTCAAATACCGGTAACAGAAAATATATTTGCACAAGCTGCAGTAAGATATGAAGATATCAAAAACGTAGGTTCAACTACGGTTGGTAAGTTTGCGGTTGGTTGGGATATTTCTAATAGTGTTAGGTTAAGAGGTTCAATCTCAACATCATTAAGAGCCCCAAATCTAATACAAATACATCAACAAGAGGTAGCAAGACGTGGAACTCGTGATGATATGGTCTATAAATATATAGGTGCAGATGATTATGATGATACTATTATTAGATACAGTCCAGCAAAAACTATCGATGATGGATTAAAATCAGAAGAATCAACTAATACATCTCTTGGAATAATTATAGAACCCGCTGCAATAGATAATTTATTGATAACAGCTGATTTATGGTCAATCGAAAAAGAAAATACTATCGGTTTGTTTGGTAGATCAAACCATACACTACTTGATTTAGCACAAAGAATTATTGCAGGTAACTCAAATTGTGAATCATTTATTGGCAATCCTGCTTTAGCTGGTATCGATAGCTATGACGGTACTGATACCATTGAGCTATTAGATGGTTCAGAGCCAACTCTTGATAGCGCATTTGCTGAGGCCGGAATTTGTCCAAGAGGAATGACTAATTTAGTTCAAGATGAATACTTAAATTTAGCGACTAGAAACATTGAGGGACTTGATATTTCAATTAATTATTCATTTGGTAATTTTACATTTAAGTATGCAGGCTCCTTTACTGATGAGTTTACTCAAAAAGCTACTGCACAGTTTGCAACTTTACAAAGTCTTATTGATGATGGAACTATTCCAAGTGAATATACATTCGGTGGTTTCGGAGACTTGCTTGGAAAAGATGGTGTTATGGAAGAGAAGCATTCTTATAAACTTTACTATAATGCTGGTAATTGGGGTGGATCAATAACAGGCCTAACAAAAGGTGATTTTATTCAGTCAAAGTTTGGCATTATTGATGGTCAAGGTTACTACATCCCTGAGATGACAACTATTAATTTAGCTATGTGGACTAAATTTGAAATCTCTGGCTATAGTTCTAGAGTTAAATATACAATAAAAAATATTGAAGATGAAAGAGCGCCACTTGCAGATGGATATCAGGGGTATTTTTCTGATGTTCATCAAGACTTAGGAACGATTCATCAATTAGAGCTCCGAATGAGATTTTAAAGAAGAGTAATAAAAAAGGGAGCTATTAGCTCCCTTTTTTTTAGTAAAAGATAATTTAAAATTAAATATATGAATGTATACAAAAAAAAGGGATTTATATTTGGACTTATAGTTTTTATATCTATAATGTTTTTTGTGCCTACACCATCAGGACTAGATGATAATGCATGGTTAGTAGCAGGAGTTGTAACATTGATGGCTATTTGGTGGGCTACTGAAGCTATACCTGTTCCTGTTACTGCATTGTTACCATTGGCTTTGTTTCCCATACTAGGTATTACCACCTTCAAAGAGGCTGCACAACCATATGCCAATCCAAATATATATTTATTTCTTGGTGGATTTATGCTTGCCCTAGCAATTGAAAGATCTGGCCTTCATAAAAGGATGGCTTTGCATATAATTATTAGATCTGGTAAAAGTGGTTCTAAGCTAATTGCAGGCTTTATGATAATTGCTGCCTTGATAAGTATGTTTGTAATGAACACTTCAACAACACTAATGCTTTTACCTATTGGACTTGCAGTTTGTTCGGTTATTTCATCTACAATTCCAAATCTTACAGATAAAGAAATTCAACTCTTCGATACATCTTTAATGCTTGGTATTGCCTATGCTGCAACTATAGGTGGAATGTCTACTCTTGTTGGCACGGCTCCAAATATTGTTTTTAGTGCCTTTATGCAAGAAACATATGGTATAGAAATTTCAATGATTCAATGGATGACCTTAGGAGTACCATTAGCAATTGTAATGCTTTTTTCAGCTTGGGTTATTTTAACTAAGTATGTTTTTCCAACCTCTTTTATCACATCCGCTGAGACAAGATTACATTTACAGAACATGCTCGAAAAACAAGGCCCGCTATCAAAAGATGAAAAAAAGATTTCCATAATTTTTGGGCTGACCGCGCTTGCTTGGATGTTTAGAACCGTTTTGGATAATTATGATATTTTTTCAGGTCTTACTGATGCTGGTATTGCCATTATATCTGCAATATTATTATTTATGATACCTTCAAGCTCTTCCAAGGGTGAATTACTTGATTGGAGTCAATCTGATAAATTGCCATGGGGCTTGTTGATCCTTTTTGGAGGAGGACTATCAATTGCAGCCCAAATTAACTCAAGCGGACTTGGTATCTGGATTGGCGAAGGTTTGAGTGTATTAAGCAATGTTCCTCCAATTTTTTTAATATTTACAGTTGCAGCCTTAATTATTTTTTTAACAGAAGTTACTTCTAATGTAGCAACCACCTCAACATTTTTACCAGTATTTGGTGCTGTTGCTATTGGAATAGGTGTTCTGCCTGTATCACTTACAGTTCCAGTTTGCTTAGCTGCAAGTTGTGCCTTTATGTTGCCTGTAGCAACGCCACCTAACGCAATAGTTTATGGTTCAGGTAAATTTACAATTGCAACCATGATGAGGGCAGGATTCTTTTTAAATATTATTGGAATTTTTGTTGTAACATTATTTGCATACTTTATAGCACCAATGATTTTTTAATGAACTTCTATAAATTTTTCTTATGCATTGTATTTGCTTTATCCCTCAATTCTAGAAATTATATAGATTATGAAACACCATACCATCCAGTTGTTGGTGATTCAGGAATGGTTGTTACACAAAATTTTTTATCTTCTCAAATTGGCATTGATATTCTAAATATGGGAGGTAATGCTGTCGATGCAGCGGTTGCAGTTGGTTTTTCTTTAGCAGCAACGCTTCCAAGAGCTGGGAATCTTGGTGGTGGAGGTTTTATGCTTGTTTTTATAAAAGAAAAAGAAGAAATATTTTTTATAGATTATAGAAGTGCATCACCATTAAATTCCAACATAGAAAATATATTTGAGCTTATAAACACATCAACTACTCAACTTGAGACTTTACCTAAAAATTTTAATGAAGATAAATTTGATATTGTAAATACTGGTTATAAGGCATCGGCAGTACCTGGAACTGTATCTGGTTTACTTCAAGCACACTCTGCTTTTGGTAAATTGTCTTTAGAACAAATATTAAAACCAGTCATTAAACAGGCCAAAGAGGGGGTTTTAGTTACATATGACCTATCTAAAGCAATTGAGAGTACTCCTAGATTATATGAAGATGAAGAATCAAGAAAAATCTATTATAGAGAGGGCAAGCCCTTAAAAGAAAACACTCTTTTTATAATTCCTGGTTTAGCAGAAACTATTTCATTGATTGCACAAAATGGTAGAAATGGATTTTACAAAGGAGAGACAGCAAAAAAAATTGTTGACTCAATGAAATTAAATAATGGTTTATTTTCTGTTGATGACTTTTCTAATTATAAGTCTTATATAAGAGAGCCTATTTCAGCGAATTATCGTGGGAATAAAATTTTTACAGCCGGACCTCCTTCTGGCGGTGGCATAACTTTGTTAACAGCATTAAATATTTTAAGTAACTTTGATTTAGGAAAATACAAAAGTAATTCATACATAACTTATCATTTATTATCTGAATCTTTAAGACGAGGCCACAATAATAGATCAAGTGCTGTTGGTGATCCTCTTTTTTTTAAAGATCATACAGATGAATTGCTTTCAGATAAAAGAGTATCAGAACTTAAAAAATCAATCAGACCTAACAAGGCAACCAAAGCAAGTATTATTAAGCCTCTGTCAGTATTAAAAGAGAGCAGAGATACCACACATTATTCAATCATTGATGCTGCAGGTAATGCTGTTTCAAACACATATACCCTTGGAGCATCATTTGGTTCTGGAGTAACAATACCAGGAACAGGAATATTATTAAATAATCAAATGAATAACTTAGTTTATAGATCTGGAGATGTGAATAAAGATGGAAGAAGGGTGAGCCTAGGTAATAGATTTAAACCAGGAAAGAGACCCATGAGTACAATGGCGCCTGTGATGGTTTTTAATGAAGATAATGAGCTAACCTTAATAACAGGTTCACCTGGAGGGTCGTATATACCAGCAGCAATTTTAAGAGTGATAACAGGTATTATTGATTTTGATCTTCAAATTGGAGATGCAACCATGCTTCCTAGAGTCCATAAGGATTGGCCATATAAAGGCTTAGATTTTGAACAAACAATTAGCTCAGATGTTATTCATAATCTGCAAAAGTTAGGCCATGAAACATCTATTAGTAAAACCATGGGGAGCACCCAAAGCATTCAAATAGTTGAGGGAATTCGATATGGTTATGCTGATCTAAGAAGACCTAATTCTGCTGTAGCAAAACAGATTAATTAATACAATTTATTCTTCTGATATCTCATTGAGAGGCATAGCTGCTATATTAAAACCTGCATCAACATAAGTTATTTCGCCTGTAATGCCGCTAGCTAAGTCAGAGCAAAGAAAAGCTGCTGTATTTCCAACCTCTTCTGCAGTAACGGTTCTACCTAATGGGGCCCTGGATGAATGTTGACCAAGCATTTTTTTAAAATTTTTAACACCTGATGCTGCTAAGGTTTTGATTGGCCCAGCTGAAATTGCGTTCACTCTAATATTATCTTTACCTAAAGAGGCTGCAAGAAATCTTGTATTTGCCTCTAAGCTAGCCTTTGCAAGACCCATTACATTATAGTTTGGCATAGTTTGAACGGCACCCAAATAAGTTAAAGTAAGCAGTGCTGAATTTTCATTTAGCATTGGTTTAGCTGCCTTAGCTAACGCAGTAAAGCTATAAGAGCTTATATCATGAGCAATCTGAAATCCTTCTCTTGTTGTAACATCAACAAAATTGCCCTCTAATTGATCTGATGGCGCAAAGCCAATTGAATGCACAATTCCATCAAATGTAGACCATTCTTCATGCAATCTTTTAAAAGCATCATTGATTGAATTATCATTAGCAACATCGCACTCTATTAAAATATTTGACTTATATTCTTCAGCTAGTGGTTTTAGATTTTTAAGTAATCTTTCGTTTTGATAAGTAAATGCTAGCTCTGCACCTTCTCTATGCATTGCGGCCGCAATTCCAGAGGCTATTGAATACTTATTAGCTAACCCAGTAATCAATATTTTTTTATTTTTTAAGAACATTATTAAATAACATAAGTTTGATTACATATTGTATTAGAAATCTAAGATTTTCATATATTTTATTTTGATTAATAAGAAAATGCCATGCATTAACTGATTATGAATTTATATTTATATATAAATAAAATATATATTTATAAAAAAAAGGTAGCAAAAACTAATTTTATTTGCCACAATTGTCGCAAAGGTAATTGTATGCATTCCATACTTATACTAATGGTTAATTTAACAGGGGAAAAAAATGATTAAATTAAATAAATTCTTGATGATGTCTGTCCTATCATTTGGTCTTATATCATCATACCTTGTTGCTGAGGATACTACATCCGGTACTGTTGAAGCTGAAGTTTTAGCTCAAGATGGTTCTGCAGTATCTGGAGCAACAGTAACTTTAAAATCAACGTCTAAAGGTTTATCTAGATCTTCAGTAGCTGATAGCGATGGTAACGTAAGATTTGTTTTACTTCCTCCAGGAAGCTATAGCGTATCTGTTGCAGCTTCTGGATATAAATCTCTATCAGATGTCATTCGAGTTAGTGTTGGTGACAGCTCATTCGATTTTGTTTTAGAATCAATGACTGCTGATATCGATGAAGTTGTTGTAACAGCTGGTGCTATTGAGGGGGTTGATTTCAATAACACAACAACAGGTATCTCTGTTGATCTCGATGAGATTATGGAAACAACTCCATTAGAAAGAAACCTTACTAGTGTTGTATTGCTTGCTCCAGGAACATCAAAAGGTGATTCAGCTTTTGGAAACCTTGCATCAATAAGCGGGTCTTCTGTTGCAGAAAATGCATACCTTATAAACGGACTGGATACTACTAATTTCAGAAACTTTACTGGTTCATCAACTGTGCCATTTGAGTTTTACGATATTGTAGAAGTAAAAACCGGAGGTTACTCTGCGGAGTATGGTAAAGCCATTGGTGGTGTTATCAATGCTGTCACTAAAAGTGGTAGTAATGAATGGAAATTTGGTGGAAATGTATATATTAGTCCAAAAGATATGCAAGATAACAAAAGAGATACTGCCTTTTCAGCTAATAGATTTGATTCTAGAGACAGTACAACATACAACGTTTATGCAAGTGGTCCAATTGTTAAGGACAAGGCATTCTTTTATGTTTTAGCTCAACCAACTGAATCTGAGAATCTAGATACAAGTGTGAGTGGAACTACTTATCAAGCAGACACTGACGAAACTTTCTATGGTGCAAAGTTAGACTATTTTGTTAATGATAAATTGCACTTAGAATATACCTATTTTACAGACGAAAGAACTGTTACTGAGCTCAAAAAAGATAGAGATGTCGTTACTGGAGAGCTTGATCCTTCAATACTAGCTACTACTTTTTACAATAGAGGTGGAGATAATGAAATCTTTAAAGCTTCTTATATAGTTAATGATAATTTATCAATGTCAGCAATGGTTGGTAAAAATGAGTATAATAGAACAACTGCAGGTACTGGAGATGCATATAACTGGTCTTGGTGGCCATATCCAGCTCAATCTTATGGACTAGCTGGAAATCTTGTTCCGTCTGCTGGTGCTGACTCAAGAGATGTATTTAAATTTGATCTTGATTATTACGTTGGTAATCATCATATTAGGGTCGGTATAGAAAATTCAGAACTTGTTGCAAGTGATAAAGCTTTTTATAGTGGAACTAATGCTGCTGCGTTTGTTGCAGCAAATGGCTATGAAAATCCTCAGTATGTATGTGGAGGAGTTTACTACAGAGGCTACCTAGCTGATGGAGCATCAGAGATTGTAGCCGGTGATGATCTTCGTGTAAGAACTTTATGTTCTGGTGGTACTTTCCAAACAGACCAAGATGTTGTTTATGTTCAGGATTCATGGGATGTAACTGATAGATTAAATCTTAATTTAGGAATCAGAAGAACTTCTTATGATAATATGAACGCGGCTGGCGAATCTTTTATTAAAGTTGATAATCAAGATGCTCTAAGACTTGGTATGACCTATGATTTAACAGGTAATGGCACTGATAAATTATACGCTTCATTTGGTGAGTATTACTTACCAATTGCTGCTAATACCAACATTAGGCTTTCAGGTGCTGAGTACTTCACAGAACAATTCTGTGAATGGGATGGTTCAGGTAATTTTGATGGCGACTTTATACCAGGAATTGTTCCTGGCAGTTGTGGTAATGTTAATTATATATCAGATGGAACAGTACCTTCTGCAGCAGGCACAAAGAATACAACTATTGACCCAATGTTCTCTGAAGAATATTTAATAGGATACTCAACTATAGTTGACAAAGGTTTATTCTCAGGATGGGATATGAATATCACATATACTAAAAGAGAATTAGCTTCAACAATTGAAGACATATTAATCGATCATTTATTTCCTGAAGTTATGGGTACAGATGATCAAATTCATCAGTACGTTCTTACAAATCCTGGTGAGCCATTAACTGTTTTTGTTGATGATTTAGATAAATATTATACTTTTGAGTCTGATGGTTTTCCAAAACCAACTAGAGAATATACAGGAATAACATTGCAACTTGATAGACCATGGGATGGTGACTGGTATGCAAGAATATCCTACACAAACTCAGACACTATGGGTAACTATGAAGGAACAGTAAAATCAGATAATGGGCAAGACGATGCCGGTATTACTACCGACTTCGATTTCCCTGAGTTCATGGAAGGTTCTTATGGTAAGTTACCTAACCATAGAAAACATAATCTTAAGTTTAGTGGTGCAAGAGCTATGGGCAATGGCTGGATTGCAGGTGTTTCTGCTTCAGCTCTGTCACCAAGATACTTTGGTTGTGTTGGTAACTATCCTGATGCTGTGAATCCTCAGCTTTATGATGATAATTCATGGTACTGTGACGGAGAGCCAACACCTAGAGGAACTCAATCTCAAAGTAGCTGGGTTATGAATATTGATGTAATGGCTGCATATAGTGTGCCTGTATCTAGAGGTGATCTGACCCTTAAAGTTGATGTGTTCAACATTTTCAATATGGACTCAGTCACTGATTTATATGAAGTTGGTGAAACAGCAGGTGAGGTTGGTAGAGCTGATGCTAACTACCTAAAACCAACAAACTATCAAGATCCTAGAAGAGTAAGATTGTCCGCAACTTATAGATTCTAATATCTGATATTTTATAAATTTAAAGGGCCGCATATGCGGCCCTTTTTTTTGTAAAATTAAAAAATAGTTAATATTCTGACTAGTCTATTTTTTGTTTTTGAGTTTCATCTCTATGCTTCTTTAAGTACTTCATAAAGGGAGTGCCACCAGTTCCGGTAATTGTTGAACCACCTCTACCAAAAGGATTTTTTATTTGTGATTGTTTGTGGATATAAGTAGCTGCAAATTCTAAATGCTGTGCTCTAAATATTCTAATTTCCTCAAGACATTTATTATATTCATTAGTTAATTGCTTTGACTGGTGAATAAAATGTTTGGCATTAGATCTTAGCTCAACCTCTTCAATCATTTTTCGATGATCTGGAGGCATATAATCCCTCATTTCGTTTAGATAATGCCTTAAATGATCTTCAGTATGATAGATACCAAGCGCGCCATCTAAATACGGAATTATGCTACTTTGAGCTCCCGTCTCACCTCTAAAAAATTGTGGTTTATTATTGTATTGATTTTTATATATCAATCCTTTTTTTAAATCTGGATTATCCTTTGTACCAAATATAAATGGTCTAACCCTATGGTAATAAACATAGGGGTCACATTTTTCAGGCATCCTAGAAAAAATGATATTCACTTCTCTCAAAGATTTAATAATCTGTTTCAGGTATTTTAAATATATAGAAATGGAGTCTGCTTCATTTAATTTTGATAACTTAGATGCAGCATTAATAGCATTTGAAGCAGCATTTTCTATACAAACATGAATTGTTACAAACCAATCCTCGTCAACGCCCCCTAAAAAATTTGTAATCAGTCCAACATTTTCTAAACTTATTTCTTCTTTAGGGTTTATCCTGTACCAATTATCAAGACAATAGCTTGCATAACTTAAGATAGGCGGTCTTCCTAAAATATCTGATAAATTTACCCAAGGTTTAGAAACAGCTTCAGGAAGAATGTTTGATGGAGTTTTAGAGCCCCATATATAAGCATGAGAAATAAAACTTAAATGAACCATAGCTAGTTTTATTTCATGAATATCATTATTTTTAATTAGGTGATTTAATGAAAGATCATTAACATTTAACTTATCTATAGTTTGTTGAACTCTTCCTGTTAGCAGAAGTTTAGGTAATTGATTTGCAATATCAAATATTCTATCTAAGGATTTTGAGGTAGATTTATAGTTAGTTAATGGGTCTTTTTTTGGTAGAAACATATGTTTTTTATTTATAAATATTGAATATATTGTATTGCTTTTTTGCCATTTAAATAAATATATTATTTTTTTTAAATAAAGTGTTGACATAAATTCTGAGAGGCGTATATTTAATAGACCAACTTGATTCCGACTAACAATCAACTGCAGACGGGAGTTAGAGAGGTCAAGAAGGAAGAGC
>Ga0255759_10001264_pt1 | contig 22699 bp, 10 predicted proteins | sample 101ome_20_FD_179959 | JGI IMG/M metagenome (GOLD analysis project Ga0255759, IMG submission 179959) | Coastal salt marsh microbial communities from the Groves Creek Marsh, Skidaway Island, Georgia - 101404AT metaG (version 2) | ecosystem: Environmental > Aquatic > Marine > Intertidal zone >...
ACACTTCACGCTGTGTACACACACACACACGGACAAACCTCATTTTTCACAAGCACCGGACAACCGGACAACTGGACACACACGACACGAGAGGGGGGGGTGTAAATAAACATAATTATCTGTATTGGAGATATTTTACATTATAGTACATACCGAATGTCCGAGAATAAAAAACACACACACACTACAGAACGAATGACGTCACCCGAACGCGCTCGTCGTCTCGACGACCGCACGTCGCTTTTGGTCTCGCGCCGAACGATTCGCCCGCTCGCGTCGTCCCTCCCTTCACTCGTCGACGCCAGCCGCGACGATGACGACGACGACGACGATGACGACGATGCGAGGGTTCTCGACCCGCCCGTGTGCCACCGCCGGTGTTCGCGCGCGTCGCGTCGCGACGACGAAAACGAAGACGATGATGAGACGTCCCGCCGGCGCGCGCGTCCTGGTGGCGGCGCGAATCGGTGCCGGTGACGATTCGTACGGATACGCCGGTGGCGATGACGACGACGTCGAGGCGTTGATGGGAAAATTGGACGCGGCGTTCGATGTCGACGATGAGGATTACGACGAGGACGAGGATGGCGACGCGGCGACGCGGGACGGCGACGGGGTTGATTCGTACGGACGGGCGGACGAGGACGAAGTGGTGATAAAGGTGGACGCGGACGCGGAGGCGGCGGATGTCGGAAACTTTGGGTTGTCTGAGACCACGGTGGCGGCGTTACGTAAACGTGGTGTGGATACGCTGTTTCCGATTCAGCAGGCGGTGTTGAAACCGGCGTTGGATGGTGGTGACGTGGTCGGACGGGCGAGAACGGGGACGGGTAAGACGTTGGCGTTTTCGTTGCCGGTGATCGAAAGGTTGCTGACTGATGGAAGCGGTCGATCGAGAAACCCGCGATGCATCGTGCTTGCGCCGACGAGAGAGTTGGCAAAGCAGGTTGAGAATGAAATCTTTCTCACTGCGCCGTCTTTGAACACGGTGTGCGTGTACGGCGGGACGCCCATCGGCGCCCAGGAAGGGAAGCTTCGTCGAGGCGTCGACATCGTCGTCGGTACCCCGGGGCGCGTCATGGATCTCATGGAGCGTGGCAGCCTCTACCTCGGTGATATCGAATTCGTCGTTCTCGACGAAGCGGATCAGATGCTCAACGTTGGGTTTGAGGAGGATGTCGAAACTATTCTTCAAGACTGCCCAGAGACGAGACAGACGTTTCTCTTCTCCGCCACCATGCCGAGCTGGGTCAAGCAAATTACGAAGAAGTTTTTGGCCCCGCAGCACACAGTGGTTGATCTCGTTGGCGATAACAAGCAACGCGTCGCGGACACGATTGATCTCATGTCTTGCGCTGTTTCGCACGCGAATCGCACGTCCATTGTCATGGATCTCGTCACCGTGTACGCAAAGGACAAAAAGGCGATTTGCTTTACGCAAACCAAACGCGCCGCCGACGAGCTCACAGCGGCTCTCGGTCGACGCGTCGCGTCCGAAGTCCTTCACGGTGACATCGCTCAAGCTCAGCGCGAGCGTACGCTTCAAAGATTCCGCGATAACCGCTTTACTGTGCTCATCGCCACGGACGTCGCGGCCAGAGGCTTGGACATTTCTGATGTCGATCTCGTGATTCACTACGAGCTTCCGAACGATGTCGAGTCTTTTGTGCATCGATGCGGTCGCACGGGTCGCGCAGGACAATCTGGCGCCGCCATTGCGATGCACACCGATCGCGAGGGCCACATTATTCGCCGCATTAAGAAGGAGACGGGATGTGAATTCCGCACCATCGGCATCCCGTCCTCAACCGAGGTTATGGATGCGTGCGCCGTGACCGCGTCCAACTTGCTCGCGAAGGTTGATGGTGAGCTTCTACCGTACTTTACCCCGGCTGCGTCCAAGTTGTTGCCGGACGGAAGCGACAATGAGGTGACCGAGTTGTTGGCAGCCGCGCTCGCAGCGCTCAGCGGACACACTGAAGCTCCACCGCCGCGCTCGCTTCTGACTGGCGCGCCGAACTCATGCACGTACATGGTCGTCGACCGTGAAGGAACGGAGCCCGCCATTCGAGCGGGAGACTTGCTTCGTGCTCTTACTGAGATCGATCGCAAGCTCGCGGATGGTTGCGGCAAAATACGTTTCCTTGATAACAAGAACGGACTCTGCTTCGACATTGATGCTGCCTACATGAAGGATCTCGAAACCGTCACCGACTTGAACGGTTTTGAGCTCGTCGTTTGTACACAACTTCCGGCTCTCATCCCGGAGCAAACCAGAGGTGCAGGAGGCTTCGGCGGCCGAGGCGGCCGAGGCGGCGGTCGAGGTGGCCGAGGCGGCCGAGGCGGCCGAGGCGGCAGATTTTCTGGCGGTCGAGGAGGGCGCGGTGGATTCAGAGGAGATCGTAATGGTGGATTCAGAGGAGGTAGAGATGGTGGATTCAGAGGCGACCGTAACGGTGGATTCAGAGGTGACAGTGACGGTGGATTCGGAGGCGGCAGAGGTTATCGCGACGGTCCGGGCAGAGACAGCCGCCCGCGACGTGATTCTTACGGCGGCGATGGCTACGGCGGAGGAAGAGGCGGTGGCGGATACCGCGACCGCTCTCCGGCTCGCTCTGGTGGCTCTTCTTGGGGGGGATGGTCAGATTAAATCATGACTCGTGCTTCCCGTACTTGCCTGGCATCGAGCTGTACGATAACACTCTACATCCGATTGTTGTTTAGGATTCAAATAGATGGCGTAGGCGCAAACGCTCGCTCCCACGCGCGAGCGACATTATTACTTGATCTGTAACCCATGCAACGTAAATGTTTTTTCAATGCATTCGTACGTCTCAGTTCGGCTTTTATTTAATTTATGATCACCCTTTACCGCTCTACTCTGACCGATGACCTGCCTCCCGCACAACAGTCGTCACTTACCCGCGCGTTCCGGTGGATCAGCGGCAAAAACACTCGCTCGATCGCGGCGAACCCCATGAGCATCACACATATCAGCGTTTCGTGCGCTCGCACATCCCCCGCGACGCGCCACGCGGTGCGCTCTCCGGGTACACTCGCACAACCTAGACGCATCTTACGGAGCATGCGAGCATTCGCCGGTCGCGCGTTCGATCCGAACGACCCGTTGACATGGAACGCGAACGCAGACGATGACGCTGGGATGGCGGAGGTTTCAGATTTCGACGACATCGTGGCGAACGTGGAGGATTTGCAATCGCTGACAGACGCAGACTTGGCGACGCTCGTCGGAATGTCTGGCGCTCAGGTCCCACAGATGCTCGACGCCGAATCGCTCGCGGCGATGCGTGAGCAAGAGGTGAAAGAAAGCGCGCCGCTGACAGCTGCCAGTAGAATTGATCAAGGATTGAAGGAGTACGCCTCACAGGAATACGAGGCTGCGTTATCTTCTTTTCAGAGTGCGCTCAAGCTTCCGGGCAACGGACCGGTGCGATACCGCAAGTCAACCGTCGCCCCGGCTGGACCCAGCGCTGGGTTCAAGCCGAGAGAGTTGAGTGCAGGTGAGGAAATTGCCATCATGTACAATAGTGCTTGTTGCCACTGCCGGTTAGGGAACGTAGAAGAGGGATTGGTGTGTCTGAAGTCTGCGCTCGAACGCGGATATGACGAATACGGAGCCATCCGAAAAGACGCTGACATCGCGGGCCTGCGGGCCGACCCGCGCTTTGAAAAGATCATGGCGCGTTTCGAACCGCAAGGGGCGGTTGGTAAGTTGTTTGACGCCATGAATGGCCCGAAGAAGGACTCGTCTCTCATCAACAGCCTGAAGGGGCTGTTTAACAAGGAATGAGCGCCGCTTGCCGCATTTCGTGCTATAGAAAAATTTGTTATATACAAAGCCCGTCTCTAGGATTTGTTCAGCAGTGAACCGATGATGAATGCCACGATAGCTATGAAAATGGCGAGTAAATGCTCTTGTCTCACCATTATGGCCCCATTGGAGGCGAACGACTTTCTGTCAATCGCGTCTCGGGCTAAAGTGCCGACCGGAGGCTGCGGCTTGATTGCATCCGCGTGCGGCGAGCTCAAGAGCTTTGTAGTTGCCATTGCTTTTTGTACTTCTCGAGTTGTAGCCAACGCATCCTTGGCGTGGGCCCATGCGCGAGCAGATTCGGCTTCGGCCGCCTTTGCCGAAGCTTGAGCGTGAACTTTCTCTACCACCTCGATTTCCAAACGATTTATGACCTGTCGCATCGCTTCTTTCGCCGCCGTCTTCGTCTTTGCGAGCTCTCGTTTTAATTTCGAACACGACTCCTTGACGCGATCGTGTTCTTCTTTGGGGACGGAGAGCTCGGCGCGATCGTAAATCATCGACATGGCCCCTCGATGAGACGGATGCTGGTACAGAGAGCGCACGCGTTGCTGATATCCTTCGCGAATGGGTGAGCCGATCTCGCTCGCAGGTCTAGAATCACCTGGTCTGATGCCGTGACTAGCTGCAACCTGCCATGCTTCTTTGGCCGCCGCAGAGGCCGCCGCAACTTCTTGTCGGAGACGTTCATTCTCTTCGCTCAAATCGCGTGCTTGAGCTTCCGCGGTCGCTCGAGCCTGCTGCTCGAGCCATTGCTCGCCGCGGCTTGCCGAAGGCACCTGGCTGCTTGCTTCGCGCTGTTCAAGTTGGCTCTGGAGCTTTGAACATTCTTCTCGCGAAGTTGCGAGCTCGTGTCTCAACGTGTCGAGTTCTTTCTGCTGTGCCTCGTCGGAGAGACTCAGTTCGCGCAATTTTTTCTCAGAAGTTTCTAGCGCTGCCACGAGCTCTGCGGTCTGAGTTACGCTTGACGTCTTGGCAGAGAGAAGGTGATTGATTTCGCCAGACTTCTCTTCCACTTCTCTTCTCAATCGATTCGCTTCCTCTTGGAATCCTTTGCCTTTCTTGACTGCGTTTGCAAATTTGTTCTTCGCTGTCTCGATGCCAGATTTCAGCGTCCGCATTTCGGTTTCGTACGTGGCAATGTTTTCGCGCAGCTTATGCAATTCCGTCTGCGCTTGTTCACTCGAGTGTATCTGTTCGATGAGTCTCTGGCGCTCATCACTTCGATTCGACACATCGGCCCGCAGCTCTGCGATCTCAGAAACGGAAGACTCAAGTTTCGCCTTCGTCTCGGCTAGTTGATTTTGCACAGCTGCCAGGTTGTTACGCAACTCTTCGTTTGCGTTCGAATACGAAAGTTCCGCGTTCTGTGCGCGTGTCTCGTGATCTTCACGCAAGCGCGCGATTTCTTTGAGAGTTGCGTCAACACGTTGCTCGAGTTCAATTTTTGCGCCCAAAGCGTCGGTGAGACCGCTCTCTGCCTCGCCCAATCGTTCCGTGAGTTGCGCAGCTTGCTCTTGGAAAATTTTCCCTTTCTTGACGGCGTTATCAAATTTTCGCTTTTCTTTCGTCACCTGCTCACGTAATTCACTGATTAGAGAAGCACTCTTCGCTGACTCCTCTTTCGCCGCATCTGCGTCTGATTGCGCTTGTCGCGCGATTTGCAGTTCGTTCCGCACCGCGTTCAATTCAGCTTCCGTGGCCTCTGCTTGCTGTTTGAAACTCGATGCGCTCGATTTTGCTGCTGATATTTCGCGCTCTAGCTCTGTGACGCGACCGTTCGCCCGCTCGAGCTTATCTTTAAGACTCTTCACCGCAGCTTCGCTTGCGCTCGCCAGTTCACACTTTAACGAGTCGCGTGATTCGTGCAATTTGTCCATCTCAGCTTGTTTCTCAGCCATTTCTCTTCGAAGTGATTTCGCCTCTTGCTCGAATCCCTTGCCTTTCTTAACGGCGTTATCTAGCTTCTTCTTGTAGCCGTCAACCGTGGCGTGAAGACTGCGAATTTCCTCCTCGCGTTTCGACGTCTGCGCGTAGTTCTCTTCGGCGTTATTCGTGGCGGATTCAATTTCAGACGTCATTTTCTCAATCCGTTCTCGCTGTGTGACATTCTCTGATCGCAAAGAATCTGCTTCGAGCTTGAGAGCCTCGTATTCGTCGCGCTGTTCCGACGCTCGCGTGGTGAGAGCGTCGTTTCCGTCAGTCGCTCGTTGCAAATCTCCTTCTAGACTCTCCGCGCGACTGCGCAATTCGGCGCATTCGTCACGCAATTTCGCGAGGGAAATTTCCGACAGATTGGCGTCTTGCTTGGCAAGTTGAAGCTCTTCTCGCACGCTGTGCAGCTCACGCATGACGTCCTGAGACGAATTGTCGGTAGTGGACGGTTCGGGGCTCAGGAGTGCCTTTTCAGCGGCTTGCATCATCTCTTCGACCGAAAGCTCAGCCGATTCCGCTCGAGCGTTGGAATTTTCCACGCGCTCCTTCAAGGCTGCCATTTCCTTTGAGAGCTTCTCTATCACCGCATCCTTTTCTGTTTCCATGACACGGTGATTCTCTTCCGTAGCTTTCAACGCCAATTTCATCTCATCGAGTTTTGCCTTTTGCTTTCGAGCAATCGTCTCCATCTTTTCGCTCTTTTCTCGCCACACATCCCGTTGCGGATTCGTTTCGCGCGGCGCCGTCATCGTCTTCTTATCCTGCGTCGCAAGTTCAAGTTCCTTGGTTTTCGAATCCACCACCTTTTGTAACGCAATATTTTGTTCCGCGCGAGCCTTTTCCTTTGAACGAAGCGACTCGCACTCTCCTTCAAGCTCGGATATTCTCCTGCGCATCTCGTCCATTTGCGCCGACGATGAAAAAGAACCAGACTTTGGCGCAGGCGATGGCGCCGTTGCGTCGGGCATCGCGGGTAAGTCTACGTCCCAGCTATCGAACTCGTCAGTGCTAGGTCGACGCGTCAATAGCGGTTCGTCATCCCAGTCGCGCAAAGGTGTGTTGGCGAGATCCTCCTTTGGAAGTTCCCATCGAAGAATTTGTGCGCTCGCGCAACCGGTGTACAGCACGCCCGCTTCGTCATCGTACAAGAGCGACTGCACGCTCCCCACCCGCGAGCCCGCGCACTCAAACAACAATGATCTATGCTTCACATCCCAAATCATAGCCTTTTGATCCACACCACCCGTGCACACGATACCCTTGGAAACGCGAATCACGCTCAAAATCGCGCCGGCATGTCGACCGCCAACGTTTAATTCTTCCGGAGGTCCGAGCAAATCACCGCTCTCATTCACGTACCACGCGAGCACTCTCCCATCCGCACCGGTTGTCACAATCACGCCGTCTGAGTCCACCATCGCGTGAATCGCACCGCGATGACCACCGTCACCCGCCCCAAACTCGGCGATGGGTTTGGAAACTCGCGAGCGCCAAATTCTCAGCGTCCCGTCCTCGGACCCGCTCGCGACAAACTCTTCACCCGACGACGCGTGACGCCATCCACAGACAGCATTCACCGCCTCGGGCACGCGTTTTTTCGCCTTTTCTCGCCCAGACGGACTCACCGGCGGCTGTCCAGACGCCGACCAACCTCCTTCGCCGCTGTCGCTGCCAAACCGCCAATGCGGATACTCGTCCTCACGCGTCCACGCGAACATCCTCCCTCGATCATCCCCAGCCACAATCTCCCTATCACCGGCGTCACCGAGCACACACAACGCCGAAACGCTCTCTATCCCGGCGGTGTACCGCCGCGTGACCGCCCCAGACGCCCCATCCCGAACGTATACCGTCCCTTCTGAGCCGCTCGTGGCCAACGCGCTCCCCGCGTTTGCCGACGCCAAACGCGTCGTCCCTTCCCCATCACTCGGCGACTGCGACATCAACCCCCCAGTCGACGCGTTCCACACCCGCATCGCCCCATCCGTCGACGCAGACACGATCGTCGTCGACGGAACGCCGCCACCGCATCGCAACAGGCACATAGACACGACACCACCGGTGGATTTCTCTAGCGTCAACGCCCCGCTCGAGTGTAACTTTCGCACGCCGCCGCGAACGCCCGGTCCCGCCGCGTCGCGGTCCGTCGACGACTGCGCGACAGTTCTTTTAATGAGCGAAATCATGACTGGTCGTCGTCGTCGCGTCTGGCTGAGTGACTGCGCGACGACGTGTAAAGATCGAGTCAGTCATCTTGTTCGTCGTAACGGTCGTACTCGGTATGGACGCGAAAGGGATTTACCTATTACCCTATTACAACATTACAACAATGCGATACAGATCGATGAATTGCTGGATTTGCGAGAGCGATGGACGTCTTCAATGGGTGTGCGAGGTGTGACTCATGCCTCTGCCGACGCCGATGACGATTCCGAGCGGTGATGATGGTGTCTGTCGGGTCGAAGGATGTCGGCGAGCGCCCGAACGTGACGGTGCATTTGATCCATATACGAAGCGGCGCCCTCTTTGAGATTAGACGCTGTTTCCGGCGTCGTGTCGTCGAGTTCGCAGCCGAAAACGTCAGCGGTGGGTTGGAACCTAAAGTAAGAGTCGTGCGGGCCGAGTAAGTGGCGAATGGTGGCGTCAACTTGGTTGACGTCGCACGAAGCATGAATCGTGTTGTCCAACCATCCAGGGAAACTGGAAGAGTGTGGATCGCGGATTTTCGGAACAGCGGCGCCAGTTCCGAGAGAGACGACGCAGAGTTTCCGAGACTTTGGGAAGAGGCGACGGGCTTCGAAGACTGCGACAGCGGTCGGGTTGTTGCTCGCGATGGCACCGTCGATCAGACGGATCTCAGCGTCAACGCTCGTCGGCGCGTCTGAACAATCGCGGGTGGGATCTCGAGAGACAGCGACGTCTTTTGATTCCGCCATGGAAGCGCTCAAATCGTTGCTCTCTGTACCAACGCCCGACTGTACGGGAGAATCCGTCTTTTTGTCGTGGGCGTATCCGCCTGTTCCACCGATCTCTTTCTTGACTCGCAGTTCTTCGAGAAACCAAGGCGCCGCCGTCGTCGCTCGCACCGAATCAATCAGACTCGCCCGGTGTTCCCCGGGCAAGTGTCCGAGGTGCCCGCGGACGCGACCGTCTTCGTGATACGATCGCATCAAAAACGTCGTCGCCGGAGCGCGACTGACCAAGTGCGAGACTAGACACACGTGGGGCGGCGGACTCTTTGATGCGTACCACCTCGGATGCGAAGCGACTGCGTACAGGGGTTTGTCAGCTTCTTCATTCAGTGCTTTCCTCAGCATGATTTCAAAGTTCTTCGCCTCTTCTCGCCCGCGATTGTAAATCTTCGTGGAATCGTACACTCTGGTAAGGAAACTCGAGTCTTGCTTTCGAGGGAAAATCTCTTGACCCATGCTCGTGTATAGTTCGTGCAACTCGTCAATCGTCATTCTCAAAAGCCCGGCGCCGACGGCGATGAGGCCACCGGTCGACGTGCCGACGACAAGATCAAAACAGTCACCCACGCACCAACTGTTTGATTCCTTTAAGATGCGCTCCAACATCACGAGAGTGCCAATGCCACGCATCCCTCCACCATCCAGGCTCAGCACTCGAATCGGTCTGGACTCGTTCGCTCGATGATACTCCTTGTAGGCGTCGTTCAAGATTGGTAAACCATGACTCCCGAGCGCCGCGACGATCCTCATAGACTGAGTCCAGTGCGAAGCGCCTCCTTCCAAGCTCGCGCTGCGCCACGCGTCCAAGTGTGAGTTTTCGTCCAATTGCGGGGCGGCAACTTTTTCCTTTAGTCGCTGCAAATCTGACGTCTTGGGCGAAACTCCTTCGGCGTCACTGCTGCCTTCTGGAACGCCAGCCTCGCTCGAACTGAAAGTGACTCTTCGAATCAACGCCGCAAATCCACTCTCCGTGCTGGGTGTCATCGGAGTGGCGGGCAAGTCAGAATCTTCGACAGGGAGTAAAGTGTGCGCGTCGCTCGCCTTGAATCGACCGCGGAATCGTCCGGCGATTGGAGCCTCGGTCGTCTGCGCCATGTGCGGAGGTCGATCCACACACGCGGCAAGCAATTTGCTGCCGATCCTTTCAGCGAGAATCTCAGCCGTGCCTCGAATCTGCATGTTTTCCTTCTCAATGACCAGCTCTGAGTCGTCCGAACGCAGCATCGCACGAGAAACGGACGCGTAATCGATGACAAAGCTCGGGATGTCCGTCACGTTATCAAAGTTTGGACTGGAAAAGAGCGGCTGAAGCGGAACCGACGAATGGATACGTTTCGGCCACACGAATACGACGGCTCGCGCGCCTCTATCTCGCGCGCACCACACGAGGCGCGGGGCTTGTCTGAGCATGGCTACGAAAGTCTCCCAATCGTCGTCCATTGCACACAAAAGCACCGCTCCCTCAAACAGCTCTTGCCGTTCAGGCGCGTCACCGGAGAGAGAGTCTCGCCTAACCGTGTTATCTGGAGTTCCAATGTCTTCATGTGCCAAAGGCGTGTCGGGATCGGCGTTCTCAAGTTCCGGTTCCAGCATGGTCCAATCCTTGTCCGCATTCTTCTCAGGCGAGCTGCTACCCTCCCATATTTCGTCGTACGCCTGAAGGAGCTGTTCAGTTAGGTCGAGCGAGGTGGAAGTATCATCGCCCACTCGAGCCTTTTTCGGCAGCTCAACCAAGCCACCTTTGCTGTCTGCGAGAGTGATATCTAGTATATGAATCTTGCCAGAGATCTTCTCGTTCAATGAATTGGAGCACGTCAAGCCAGAGCGAAGCGCCGTAAATGCTGACGTGAGCTCTCCACTTCTTGCCAACATGCGACAAACGGAGAGGTCAGTAAGCGCGACGTGCTCGGTCAGACGAGCAATCATATCCTTCGTTTTGCCATCGAAACCAGACGAAGATCCACTCCAGTAGACATCTATAACACGGAGTAAAGCCTCCAAGGCGCCTCGCCGAATACCTTCTGCGTACAATGAGAAGTCGTTCACCGACAAGAGCTTGAGGAAGGATTTTACATTCGCCTTCTCGAGCACTTCAAACTTTGAGTGCGATCCATCTTCTTCGATGATCGACATGACTCGTTCGGTGAGGTACTCTAACGCTCCTGCGTTCACACATTCCGCTGCGGCAAGTGGTCCGCGAGAAAGTATTATCTCAACGAGTAACATGTTGATCGTCCGAACGAGTGACTTGTCCCCTGACTTGCGCGTCGCATATTTCATCAAGGCGCGGACAAGATGGTACACGCTCGTTCTTGATTTTGTTCCACTATCGAATATCATTCCACGAATGTCTGCAATCAATTGGGCGTATCGCATCACTCGTTGTTCTTCTGACAACACGCTCCAACCTTCGCGTCCATAACTTTGCCACGGAATCGACCACTCTTTGGCGTCTTCATCCGAACCACATCGAACGAGCGTCGGATACCAAACTCCTTGAACGTTACTCAGGCAGCTGGAAATGATAGCCTTTTCCTTGGCGCCGCCAATGTGGACCCAGGTGTGCACTTCATCGTTTGCACTACCGTGCGAAAGTGCAGCCAACCCAAGAGGCTTATCCGGATTGGCGAGCGCGCGTTGAATCTCTGCGCTCACTGATGGATTGCCCTTGTCTGCGCCGAGTACTCCGACGAGCACAAGCTGCAATGCTTTCGCAATTTTTACTCCCATCTTTGTTGCGGACCCGCTCCACTGACCACTCGTCGAGATGACTAGAAAATGTTCCGCGACGCTTTTCCGCGCCACATCGACGCTACCTCCGTCAAAGAAAGCCTTCATGAACGACTGAAGAGAAGACTCAACTTCCTTCGATCGACGCGCGCCCCCACTGGTATCCCAAGTCGATTCAAATATGGGTGTGCAATATTGAGCGCAAATTACTACGACATTGATTCCCGCTTCCACTCGCCAGCCATCGTTCGTCTCGGCGACGTTCCAGTCGCCCACACCAGAAGTGCTCACACCAACCGAGTCGGTATGGAAAATGTTCGTCATGTCGCGAAGTTCCTCTCCAGAAACGTTTGTCAGCTGTTTGTCAGCGATTGCCCGCGGCGGTCGAACGTAGAAACCATCCGCGATGCGCGTGCTTCGACACGACGTCGCTTGAGAAGGATGCCCGCTCGCCTGAATTTCAAGGCGTGTCTGAGACATGTCCACCTTCACCATCGCCGTAACGTAATCAGGCATACCGATCGACTCGTCTCCAAAACTACACAGCCTGATTTGATACTCTCGATTGGGCGGAAGGTGAATCCTCTTGCGACGCGAGTCTCTCTCGATATCCGACACATCGCACAGTATTCGCACACCATCCTTCGTGTGCGTCTTCGACCCACTCTCCGCCGCGAGAATAAACACCTGCGACACCACCGCACTCACATCTTCATCCTCTCCGATCACGGGCACGACATCCACGGCGAGTTTCCACCCATCGTCGCTAGAATAATCCGCCGGAACCGCCCGCGGATCCCACCGAACCGTCGCTTCGCTTGCGCTCGTCCGCGTCACCGACACTCGTTCCGACACGATCACTCTCGTCATCGCCTCGATCGGCGGTTTCGCGTTTGTCACGCTCGCTTTCAGTTCGTACTCTCCGCTCGGCAGGTCTTCCGGGACGACCCACGACAACCGTCCTTCATCCAAAAACCGAACCGACGTCGTCGCCAATCCTTCTTTACCTTGACCCGCATCGTTGCTCTCCTCGTCGCCCTCGGGCGTGAACCGCGCCGTACCCACGACGACCGTTCTAGACGCGCGCATCCACGCGTTCGACACCGCAGATAGACTCACATCGCACTCCACGACGACGTCGTTCGCAACGGCACCGGCATCGGCGTCGCTCTTGACGTTTTCGCATCTTACGACGACGTCGACGGTTCCACCGTGTTCCCAAACCTTGCCATAACGCGGTCGACGAAAGCTCAACGATATCGTCATCGCAGTGAGGGGAAATCGAACACGCGTGCGCGCGCCGGGCGCCGCGACGTGCTCGGATCTGTGGGCGTGTTTGAGACGTTACAGTTAACACAACAAGCAGAGGAGCTAATAAAGCGAATGAATAGCAGCTTGATATCCTTTTCGTTACGAATGGTACGCTAGAGCGTAAAGACGCGACTAACCTAGAAAGCTCAAAAGACTCGAATCGATGAGATTCGGATCGCCGTCTGGGGTGGCGGGACTGCGAGGCGCGCCTGGGTGACGAGGTTGACGCGGCGGAGTGGACGACGAAACGTTCATTCGGCTCATGTCGACGGAGAGGTCATTGGGTGCTGCGTTCGACCAGACGCCCGGTCCAGCGTTAGTGGATGAATCGCCGAACGCGCTCCAGGTTGATCCGCGGGGGTTGAGGTCGGTGTTGACGCCTAACCCGCCGAGACCCCAGTCCGCGGCGCCGGCTTGCGGAGCGCGGGCGGCGCCTTCCGTCCACGTAGAGGTTTGGCCTCCCCATTGCGGGTCGGAAACCGCCGCAGACGACCACTGGTTCTGGTCCAGGGACGACGCGAAGATGTCGCCAGAGGCGGAGAAGGAGCGAGACGCCTCATTGGCAAAGACGTCACCGACTGGAAGAGAACCCATGCCTTGACCCATCGGTTGCCAGTTGCTGTTCGCGGGGCTCCAAGAGGCTGGTTGCTGACTATGAACCGGTGCCACCTGCGGCGCCGGCGGCTGGGGCGCCTGCACACCCATCGGTGGTTGCGCCGGTCCCGCGTCGGACCAACCTCTGTTTTGAACGTCCGAAGCTTGGCTACTAGGTTGCGAGCCCCATGCGCGAGGCGGTGCCGTACTCGCCTGCTGCGTCGGAAGATGTGGCGGTGCGTTGCCACCGTACGTCGCAGGTGGCCGAGGACCCGGCGGAAGAGGCGGAGGCATCGCCGCTGCGGCTGGTGGCTCGTCGTTTCCGCCGCGCGGCAACGGAACTCGGCTTTGACCAGGCGGTGGTGCAGAAGGCGGCGGTCGCGGTCCTCCAGGCGGTGGTCCGCGAGGAGGCGCTGGCTCTGAATTCATGCCGGGCACTCGCATGGCTGGCGCGGCAGCCCATGATGGCGGCGGTCCAGATGGTGGCGGCGGATTCGGTGCGTTCGTCTTCTTGTAGCGCGGATCAGCGAGCATGGAAGCACGATCTTCTTCAGCTTGCAAACGCCTCGCGAGCTCTTCATCCGTCTCCGTGTGGAACGCACTGCCGCTATCGCGTTCCGCCAGCTTTGCCGCCTCCTCAGCTTTTGCACGCTCCTTCTTCTTTTTACGCTGCGCAGCCTTTTTCGACAGACCCTCACCCGTGGTTGCGCTCTCAACCTTTGCCTCTGGTTTCTTTGCGGCTTCGAGACGCTTACGAATAGCTTCCATTTCAGCCATTTCACGCTCCGCAGCTTCCTCCGCAGCCTTGCGTAAGGCGGCTTGGCGCGCGGCAGCTTCTTCGGCGGAAGTGTCGTTAGATTTCTTCTCGGCCGCGGCTGCGCGCTCACGCTCCTCCTTCTCAGCCTGTTCTTTCGCTGCGCGCTTCTTCGCCTTCTTGCCCATGCCGGCTTCGACGACCGCATCATCGCCTTCTCCCTTTGCGTTATGTTTAGCACTAGTAGCTACTGGAGCACGGCCAGATGTGACGTACGCACTTTCTACGCTATACGGTCCCCACTCTGTGACCTCGCCAGTGTCGGGGTTGAGCCGACCCACTCTCGCCTTGAAGCAATACTTTGTCCCCGGCGTCAGCTCGTTGACCGTCACGATCGTTTTGCCTTTGATGGAGGTGAACACTATAAAGTTTTGATCTTTTTCCTTCTTGAGACTCAACTCCCAGCAGCGATCTTCCGGCAGCGTCTGCGTGGTCGACTTGGTACGATACAGATTGAGTGTGATTGAGTCATCTGTGCGCGACACCAACGTCGGGCGTTGCAGTTTCTCGAGGGGCTCAGCCGCCCGACGCGCCTCGTTCTCTTGCTTGGCTAACTCGGCCGCATATCGCGCTGCTTCTTTGCGCATCTGTTCCAAGTGTTCGAAGAGCTGATCGTCTGTCATCGGCGGTCTACCATGACTACCCCCAGCGGGCATATAGTCACCGTCTTGGCGACCAAACCAGTTACTCGGCATTCCGCGTTTGCCCCAGCCCGGCGGCCCGTTCGACCCAAAGAAGTTGTGCAAATCTGTGTACTCCTCGTCGTCATCCGTGTAATCGTCGTCGTCGTCGTAGTCATCCAGGCTAGGAATAGACTCGCCGTCACTGTCGTAGTCTCTACTGCTCACGTCGTCGTCTTCCCCACGTCTTCCAAACCCACCAGACCGTCCGCCGAACCCACCCGACGCCGCACCGAAGAAGAAACTCTCAAAGAAACTCGCCGCAAACTCCCGCATGTCCTCCGCGCTCTCGAACCGATCCAACGGAGAGTCTTCGCCCATCAAACCGTACTCCCTCGACAATGTCTCGTACGCCTTGACCACCTCTCTAAACTTCTGTTCGGCATCCGGGTCCCCTCGGCTCGTATCCGGGTGATGTTTCATCGCCAACTTCCGATACGCTTGCCTCACCGCGCTCGCATCCTCGTTCGATTCCACGTCTAGCACTCTCAACGCCTCGGCTCTTCTGCCCGCCCTATTCGTCGCGTGCGCCGGTTGTTCCGCCCAGTACGTCTCGTCCTCCGACCCTTGATCGCCTTCGACGTAATCATCCGGGAGTTCCACGATTCGTTTTCCGCTCGCCATCGCGTTCGCGCCCGACTCGTACGTCAAACGCGGCGTCGGGCTCCGTGATTCCAATGGATCTACTCACTACCCAGCGGGCGCGTCTCGAACCGCACGGGAATCACAGACGGAGCTTTACGACGCACTACGCGCGTGTGCGATCCTCCCGACGCGTCTGTCACCGACGGTCCGGGATTATTCCTCGCCGTTAGCGTGCTTCGCGTCTTTGTCTTCCCGCGTCGCGTCCTTCGTCCTCTCGCGCGACCTCGTCTGCAGACGACGTGGAGGGGTTGACACGACGTGCGTCGACTTCCGTTTTTGAGCGACCCCTCGATTCGTTGGCGAGTTATGACTCGTTGGACTCATCAAAACGGATTGAACCGGATGGATTGTAACGCGAAACGCGATGGATGGCGACGCGGAACGAGCGCTCGGGGCGGATTGAACGAGCGATGTTGTCCACCGGGGGCGTTTGTGGTTGGAAAACGCGCGTGATTCGTATGAATGTTTGAATTGAATGGATGGAGCGGACGGATATCGCGAATACGGTGCGATTTTACCAACGCTTGACGAGACCAAAGAGAAGCTGCATAAACTCGAGTGGGTTCCCGCGTTTGTTCCCACCCACCATCTTTCCGTTCGCCTGCGCTTTTTGATTAGCGAACCAGTACCGCCAACCGATGAGAAGGGCACCGGTGAAGCTCATGGAGACGAGGACAAAGGGCGCCGGTGGAGCGGCGCCTTTGCCGAGCGCGCGTAAAACTAATCCCGCCGGAACGCCAACGATCCAAGCCTTACCCGCGGTCACCGCCGCAGCGACGGCATCGTCCCCTCTCGCATCTTTCCCGAACGTATCCGCAAACTTCGACGCACCGAACCACCCGACGGCGAACGGCGCCGCTGTGGCTAACACGTCCAACGCCGCCAGTCCCTCCCCGTGATTCCCTCGTCCAATCGCCGCGAACGCCAACAACGCCACGACATCCCCACCGACGAGTTGCGCCTGTCTAAACACAATCTCGCTCTCCGTCTCCTCCACCGCGGGTTTCGCGACGCCTTGAAACCCGGTATCTTCCAGCGGGATGACTTTGATGTTCATGGTCGACTGCGGCGGCGCGACGCCCTTCGAGCCGACATCCCCCGGTCCGCTTCCATACGGCGCGCTCGCCGACGACGTCGTCGCATCCGACGGGTCTTTACGCACGAATCGTCCAACCTTCTTCTTCGGCTCCTCCTCCGACGTCGTTGTCGTCGCGTCTTCGCCTTCACCTGATGAGGCTGCGCGCTTTATCCAAACACCGCGACCGCTTCGTCGAGTCGGCACTTCGACGCGACGGGTGCCGACGGATGCCATTCGCGCGACTCCGCGCGCGGTCGTCGTCGCGCCCGAGATGACGATGGATGTCATTCGTCCGTCTGTGCGTGAGTCTGGTTGGTTTCGTCGTCGTCGTCGTCGCGCGTCGCGTTGTCGTGTGCCGCGCGTGTGTTTTGGTCACATGGATGGATGGATGTGAGGATGGTTTTGGATTTGGATGGATGCGCGTTCGCAGCCGTGCGCCGCCGGTTCGGTTCGGTTTAAGAACGAATCGTCAACGGCGCGTCTTGTGCGTCGAGCTCGGGCGCGGAGAAGTTTTTATTTCACGGATCGTCGTTGTTTGTTTTTGGTTTACACTCGCGCGAATGGAAATGGACGTCGATTCGGCTCGCGCTTAAAATAGCGGCTCACGTGGGATTGAAGGGGTTAAAGCGAATCACGTCGCGTGAAGGGGCGGTGATGACGACGACACCAGGAGTGTCGAGTGCGGCTTCGGCTTCATCGACGTCGTGCGCGGTGGTGAAACGCGCGGTGTATGGCGTAAGGACGAATATTAGAAATTCCGTGGCGTATGCGGACGACGAATCGTTGGTGCATGTCGCCGGGAGAGCGGTGGTGGTGTGCGACGCGACGAAAAGAAGGCAAAGCTTTTTACACGTGCCGAATCAAGTGAAAAGAATACGCGCGATGGCGGTGCACACTGGGTCGAAGAGCATTGCGATTGCGGTGTCGAATGGAGAGGACGCGTCGGCGGTGTTGGTGTACGACGCCGAATCGTTAAAGAAGAGAAAGAGTCTGCGACGCACCGAACGCAAGCAATCCCCGGCGACAACGACGGCGGTTACCGGTCCCTTACCTCTGACAAAATTCACGGACAGCGAGAATGACATCGACGGATTAGCGTTCTCAGCGGATGGTTCATCCGTCCTTGGTTACAACTCGAGCGTGGAGACGCTCGCGCGCTGGAACGTCGGCGACGGGTCCGTGGCGGAGCTCACGAATCAACGAGCCAGTGTCGCGTCCGGTTCCTTTCGGCGCAACGAACACACAGCTGAATCGTGCATCATCGAAGCGCAGTTTTCAGCACGCGACAAGGATGTCGTGAGTGCGATTTGTACGTCTGGCGTGTTCAAGCTGTACAGGGTGCAAGGCAAAATTATAAAGCCGTTCGTGGTGAAAGCGCTGAACGAGTTGCAAAAGGATGTGGGTCGACGAGCCGTAGCGCACGTCTGGTTAGACGATGACGATAGACACGTCGCGATCGGTACCGACGCGAACAGCGTGATTATTCTGGATGGTGAAGTGATCATGTGTACCGTGAGCATCGGCGCCGGCTCGCCCGGCGCAATGGCCATGAAAGCCTTTGGAGGCGGTTTCATCGTCGCCGGGAACGGCGGAGAGATTATCTTTGTCGAAAACGTCGGGCGGAGGGAGAGTTCGAGCGCGTTCGAGGTGTCGAAAAGACTCAATTTGATGCGCAACGGGGAAGACACGGCGACGATGAGACTTCTGAGCGACTCGTCAGCGGCGGATCAATCGTCATTTAAGCCGAGTGACGATTCAGATTCAATCGTCGCCATGGATGTCTCGCCGAGCAAAGAAAATCTCTTGTGTTGTCTCCGCAGCGGAAGCGTCTTTTCAGTTTCCCTTTCGCACATACAAATCCTGCAGGCGGACGAAATGGAGTTTAGACGCGTGTTGAACGATTCCCATCAGGATGGCATCGCCGGCATGGATGTGTGCCCGTCGCGTCAAATCATGGTGACTGTCGGTTCGAACGAACGCGTTATCAAAGTTTGGAGCTTGAAGACGAATGCGTGTGAAATCTCGGAAGTATTTCTCGACAGTCCACTGAGCGTGAGCGTGCATCCAAGCGGATGGATGATCGTGGTCGGGTTTTACGACAAGTTGCGCGTCATCCACGTATTGCGCGACCAGCTTCGAATTGTAAAGGAGTTCAATTTGAAGACTTGTCGATTGGTGCGGTTCGCCCGCGGAGGCCACATGTTTTGCGCCGCATCCGGGTCTATCATACACGTGAAACACACGTTCACGCACGAGACGCTCGCGGTGTTACACGGACACTGCGGGAAGATTAAATCGTTAACGTGGGGCGCGGGCGACGCGACGTTATTATCCACCGCCATGGACGGAGCCATTTACGATTGGGACATCATCACTGCGAGTCAATCGGACGAGCTACCTCGGCGTCGCGAGCACGTGCGGAAAGGGTGCGTGTACAATGCGACGACGCATATTCCACAAACGGGAGGAATCGTCGCGTGTTCCAACACGTCGAAACTCATTGAATTGGACCACGAATTCAACACGACAAGAGAGTTTTCATCCGAAGACGTGACGCTCACGCACGTGCAATACAACACTCGATTCCGCGCGATCTTCGCGACGACATCGATCGGAACGTTTCGAATATACAACTTTCCGTTGACTGGTGAATATTCAGAGGTACACTGCCACGTCGGATCGATTTCCGCGCTGGCTTTGAGTCAGGATGAAACGCGCGTGTACACAGCGGGTAAGGATGAATGCGTCGTCATTCACGAGTTGCAAGTCGAAGGCGCCGAAAGCTTTGAACGATTGAACGAGTCCAATACGGGTGACGACGAAATACTCGTAAAGCGAGAAGAGTTCGACGAGTTGCAAGAACGCATGCGAGAGCTTCAAACCGAACTCAAGGATCTCTCTCTTCAAAATCAGTACCAGTTGCGATTGCAAGCGGCGGAGATGAGCGACAGATTGAAATCGAGCGAAGCGACGTACGCATCGATGATCGAACACGAACGAAACCGTGTCGCTGAGCTCGAACGGGATAATGAAAGACTATCAAACGATTTAGTGGCTGAGCGCGAGCTTCTTTCGGAGGAAGCGAGCGCAGAGCTCGCACGCGTCGTCGAGGAGCACGACAGGAAGCTCTTTTCGGAGATTGAGCGAAATGAGCAATTGGTCAACGAAGCCAAGGAGGCTGAACGAGAGATGCACGCAGAACGCGACAGCATTCTCCTCGAACACCTCGAACATGTTGAAAACGTAAAGAGGGAGTTTGCAACGGAAAAGGCAGAGTTGCGTGAGGAGATTTTGAAACTCGAGCGACGGTTGGAAGCCGCATACGAAGAATTCACGCGAGCGAGAGAAATCATGGACGAAGAGGTGGAGAACGAAATCACGCAGATTAAAAGTGAGTATGAATCGCAGATGCATCACGAGCACGAAGCCACGCTACGTTTGAGAGGGGAGAATGGCGTCTTTAAAACGAAATTGGCCACCGTCAAAGTAAATGAACACGCACTGCACGAAGACATTTCCAAGCTGGCGGATGACAAGCGGGCCATGTCGAAAGAAATCGAGAGACTCGAGCGAAAGTTAGACGAATCGCGAATGAAAATGAAAAGCCTCGAGAGCGAAATCGAAGTCAAAGGCAAAATAATTGCCACGAAGGAACGTGACATCACTCGCGAGCTCAAAAAGGTGTCAGAACTCACGAATGATATATCGCGTTTGGAGCAACAGCGCAACGACGTGCACGCTACACTCGACTCTACTAAAAACAAAATGGATGAGATGAATGGTGAAATGCTCAATTATTACGAAGCTAATCGCGCACTCGTGCGTCAAGCACAAGAGATGCGAGCGCAACGAGACGCGTTACAGAAAGAATCGGCTCGAAATCGTAAACAGGCGGACAACATGGTGGACATCGTGAAACGTTTTCAACGCGATCTCCATTCGTGCGCAAAGAACATTCAGGATGTCAAATCGCTAAAGGAGAACATCAAAAACCTGTACCACAAATACACTGGCGAGGAAGTTTTTCAGTCGATCGAAAACAAGGAGACCGTGCAAGAGATGAAGCGTCAGCGCGATCACTACGAGAAAACCATCGCGTCGCTCAAGCGCCAAATGGAAGGTGACGCTGCCGCGCGCAGAAGCGAATTTCACCGAGTGATGCGAGAAAATCAAAGTCTCCTCGAACAACTTCGAAGCGTCTAAGCTGCGTCGCGATAATCTTGTGCGTGTTAGAAGGATTTACAATATAAATTAGAGCGGTCGGTCTTCGCGGCGTCTATTCGCTTTCGCGAGAGCTTCTCAAACGTCCGAGCCATTGGAAGAAGCGGTACCTCTTGGACATTTTCCACGGCTGACCCTCCGGGAACGGCAACGAAGATCCGATGGCGTGGAAAAGACCGAAAACCCCACCGAGTCCTCCCGTGTTACCCAGCGTCCGATCCATCACGACGCCGACGGTAATCTTCTTCACCTTACCTTGTTCGTTGAACGTCATTGACAATGCTTGCGGAGGGCACACAACCTCAGTACCCGTGGCTTCGAAACGTCCCGCGAGCTTGCCAGTGTGCGTTCCCGTCGTTCTGTTTTGAAACCAAACTCGATTCGTCTCGAATGGGTCCACTCTAAAGTGGTGATAGTTGCTCTTCATGTCTGGGAAACCAGTCGTGAGGTCGAACCCACCGACAGCTTTGACGAACGCATCACGTCCCAGAGGCCCAACTACTGGCCCAATAAACTCAAAGTCTTCCGCGAGTTCATCCCCGATCGCGGCGAAGCCGGCTCGCAAGCACGTCTTACACTTGACGATGAGTTCATCCGGTTTAATCGGAAACGTGTTCGCCGGGCCGTAGAGCATGGCGTCTTCGTCGCAGACGTCGTAAATGGCGGACGGATTGGGCGCGTCGAGTTCGGTTGACGTCATCGCTTTCGGAACTGAATCGACGCGACGGTTTCGTCGCGCGTGACGAGTGGCGACGCGCGCGCCGATGGTTTGGATGGATTGTACGGTGGACATGCTCGTGTCCAGTCGGTGTTGCGACGGTTGGATGAAGCGTGCGTCTCGTTGTGATGTAATGACGCCGTGTGGCTTGCTGTGGCTGGACGTGTATGCCGTCGGAGAAGCGCGTCGTTGGTAAAACTACGAATCAATGAGTTTATTGACAATCGAAACAATATGTTTGCGCTATTATCGACGCATTTGTGTGAATGCGGGGTTGCTTGTGTTAAATCCTGACGGCGACGTCGGCTGCGCGCCGAAACCGCTTGCCTGTCCAAATCCGCCGGCGGCGGGTTGGCCGAAACCTCCAGACGCAGGTTGGCCAAATCCGCCAGATGCGGGTTGGCCGAATCCGCTAGAAGGCGCTTGACCAAAACCAGATGATACTTGGCCGAATCCGCTAGCGGCTGCCTGTCCGAACCCACCAGATGATGCTTGACCGAAGCCAGACGACGATCCAAAGCCTCCAGTGGAAGCGGCGGCAGCGCCGAAACCGCTCGGTTGACTGGCGAAAGATCCGAATCCGCCTGAAGATTGAGGCGATGCCGATGCGGCGCCGAACACATTACCCGCCTGTGTAGAGGCACCAAAACCGGGCGACGATGGGGTGCCAAAGCCCGAAGATTGACCAAATGCCCCAGCGCTGCTAGTGACGGCGCCAAACGCAGACGGTTTGCCCGCAGCAGCTGCGAATCCTCCGCCCGTCGTCGCTGCCGATCCGAATCCAGCTTGGGAGCCGAATCCAACGGGCGATGCTGGCGCCCCGAACGCGGGGGAGCTTGTGCTTGCGGCGGCTCCAAAACCGGTAGACTTACCAAAGCCTCCCGGAGATGCTGGCGCTCCAAATGCAGGCGAACTTGTGCTGGCGGCGGCTCCAAATGCGCTCGGTGTCCCGAACGCAGGCGAGCTTGTCGTCGTCGCGGCTCCAAACGAAGTCTTCGAGCCGAATGCACTGGAGCTCGCTGGGGCACCGAAAGCACTAGAACTCGCTGGCGCACCAAATGAGCTAGAGCTCGCTGGCGCGCCAAACGCAGACGAACTTGCTGGCGCACCAAATGAGCTAGAGCTCGCTGGCGCACCAAATGAGCTAGAGCTCGCTGGCGCGCCAAACG
>Ga0255759_10001265_pt1 | contig 22696 bp, 22 predicted proteins | sample 101ome_20_FD_179959 | JGI IMG/M metagenome (GOLD analysis project Ga0255759, IMG submission 179959) | Coastal salt marsh microbial communities from the Groves Creek Marsh, Skidaway Island, Georgia - 101404AT metaG (version 2) | ecosystem: Environmental > Aquatic > Marine > Intertidal zone >...
ACAGCCCCTACCTCAGACCAGCCAGCCCGCTGGCAGTGACACACTGGGGCCCTACTATGAAGGGCTCTAGTTGGCTTTGTCCAAATTTGGAGACACACTTGCCCCAGGCACTCAGCCTGGACTCTCCTGGGCCCGCTACAGTTAAAACCAATGCCAAGCGAGCGCTTTTTCGTCCACAAAGAGGACGGTTCATTAGTCAGGCTGAAAGGCCGCCTTGTCAGATTTTTGGACGAGGAACCACCCACAGGCTCAGACAAGTCAGCCATCCGCACAGCCCTAGAAGTCAGCCCAGACGCTGAAGGACTGGTGCAAGCGGATATTGGGACAGACCCCAACGAGATTCCATTGAACGGATTTCTTGGCCGTCAAGCATACGCCGAAACTCCAATGGTGCCAGCGCCATCGAGCGCAACATCGCCAGGTGTGCAGGGCGAGATTGCGGCAGATGCCTCATATGTTTACGTGTGCACAGCAAAAGACACTTGGAAACGCGCAGCAGTGGCAACTTGGTAAATTTAGACAATCATGGCTTACACAGATAATTTTCCCCAGCGCCCCGTCTTCCAAGCGGACTTTGCCAACGGTGGCCGCATCGACCCACGGGCTACATTCAGTCGTGCAGACACTCCACCCACGTATGCTGCGCCGAGTGCGGTGCATTACTGGTCGAACGAAAAGCACCTCTCGTCGGAGAATTTGCTGCTCGATTCCAAAACTGGAACTGGTAACTGGACAGAAGCGGCAAGCGGCAGCGCATCCACTCCGACAATAACAGCTAACCACGCTGCCTCACCTAACGGAACAGTGGGCCAAGCCACCAGAGTGCAGCTCAACTTAAACGGTGCAACCGATACGTCCAGCAATAGCCGTTACAATCAATCAATCAATCTCCCGTCTGGCGATAGCGTTACGTTTTCCGTCTGGTTGAAATCGACTGACGGAGCCAGCAGTTACGCAATACAAGTTTACCAAGCGGACGGCAACGCTGCCGCAGCAACAGTCACCGGTTCTTGGCAGAAATTTACGACAACGGCAACTGCTGCTGTCTCTGCTGCATTTGGAATACGAGTGCGAGGCGGGCAGAGTCCAACCAATGCAGACACCGCAGACGTGTTAATGTGGGGAGCTAACGTGTCCACCACTGGCGAGACTGTCCTCAATGAAACCACAACCCAAATTCACCGTGAGTATGCCCCCACGCTCAAATCGGTGGCCACCGCTGGGCAACCCAGATTTGAATACGACCCAGCGACTGATGGGCAATCTATGGGCTGTTTGATTGAAAGTCAGGCGACCAACTTGGTGACTTATAGCGAGGACTCGACTCAGTGGACCTCGGGGGCTTCTGCGGTAACTGCGGCAGCCGGTGTAGCGCCAGACGGAACCCTGTCGGCAAGTCTTTGGGTTCCAAACTCAACTTCTGGGGTCAGCCATTATGTTTATGCAACGAAGCCCACAATCAGCAATTCAACAACCTACACTGCATCCGTATTCGTTAAGCCAGCTGGAATTAATATGACTCAACTCACGTTCAACGATAACAAATTCGCAACAGGTTATGTGAATTTTGATTTGAGCGGCAGTGGAGCAGTCAGCGCCTCCAGCAATGCGACAGGCACGATTAAACCAAGCGGCGGCGGCTATTACAGGCTAACGATAACAGCAACGAGCAACGCAGCTTCATCAATTCATTCTGAAGCCCAATTAAGGCACATAACAAGTCTGTCGGACACGCGAGGACCTCTCAACGCTGGCGACGATTACAGAGGCCTACTGGTTTGGGGTTGGTCTTATGAGGCCTCCAGCTTTGCGAGCAGCTATCTGAAAAGCAATTCTGGCAGCACTACGACGAGAGCGCTTGAGTCGTTATCTATGACGGACTCCAGCTTGTTCGATAACGGCGAGGGGACCATCGTTGCTGAATTTGCTTTACCAAGTGGACCAACTGCGGACCAAGCCACAACCGTCACTGGTGCTGTTGTTGGAATCACTGCCTCGACAAGTAACAATTACGTTAGACTTCAGACGGACACGCGCTCAAACGTGTATTCAGCAAGTATGTATGCAGACGGAAGCTCCCAGTTGACCATATCATCAGCGGGTGATACTGGGGGCCAGTTCGTCAAGAAAGCTCTATCGTTCACGCAAAACGACACGACTCTGTGTCGAAACGGGACGCTATCCACCACGGATACAAACTGCGTCACCCCGAGCGGCTTGCAGACAATTCAGTTCGGTGCGGTTTCACCTAGTTACACTGGAGCAACTGCGTCAGGTCACTACAAGCGGGTCGCGATTTACAACGAGGCACTGAGCGACACCAACCTCCAAGCCCTGACCTCATAACGACTTACACTCAATCACATGTTTACCGATTATTATCTCAAATTCGCAGACAAGGCCGAGGCTGACTCAGTGCTTTACACGGAGGTGCCGATCGCTTGGGACAACAGCGACCCGGAGAACCCGGTCGTCACCGAAACCGAGCAGCGGCAGAACTACCGAAACACGGATGTGTTACCTCTAGTGGTTGATGTGCCGGGGCAATACGATGAGAACGGGCAGGAAACTGTGCCACCTCAATACGCCCTCGGCTACCACGTCAACATCCGTTGCCTAGACTCAGAGGACGGTGAGGCGCTGGAGGCTTACAAAGTCGATCCTGAACCCGTGACACCCGCGAGGGTCTGGGCCTGATGGCTAAGTCGCCCAAAGCATCGATGAAGTGCGGCCAAGTTAAGGCCAGCTCTCGCCCAGGGAAGAAAATCATGAAGTTGTATTGCCTTCCTGGGGGAGAGAAGAAACTGGTTCATGCTGGTGCCAAGGGCTACGGAAACAATTACTCCAAGGCAGCTCGCTCATCGTTTAAAGCACGTCACAAATGCAGTTCAGCCAAGCCTGGAACTGCTCGGCACTTAGCTTGCACTGAACTCTGGAAGTCCGGTGGCAGGAAGACTAGCAACCCTAAAGGAAGACAAGGGAAATACTAATGGGCAAGGGGACTAAAAAAGGGGGCAAAAAGGGTGGCAAACGAGGCTACTGATGCAATCAGGTTTCTGTGCATCGGGGCTATCGGTTGGACGGTGTCCTGGGCGGAGGGAATCGAGGATTGGGCTAGGCTAGGCATAGCCTTAGCAACTGCTGGTTACATGCTGGGCAAGTGCGTTGTGGTTTGGTCAAAAATTATTAAAGGAACAAAAGATGAAGAAAGCGATTGAGTTGGCCTTTTTTGTAAGTGCCGTCTACTTCCTCTCTGGCTGTAAGCAGCTAGAGACTGTCAGTGACAAGATATATGATCCAGTCACCGCCACCAACACTGTCGAGACCCCAGAAGGCCCGGTTCAGGTTGTGTCCACAAACGGATATGTCGTTTCCCCTAAAGTCGCTTCCACTGTTTCATTGATTGGAGACTTTACTCCAGCCCCATATGGAGGGCTTGTTGCAAACAGTGTGTTGGCGCTACTTGGAATCTTCGCACACATCAAGGGGAAGAAGTGGAAAGGCGCTGCTGTTTCAGCAGTGTCCGCTGCTCAGGAGTTTAAGGAGCAGTTGTCCAAGCTGGATCAATCAATAGCACAAGAGGTGAAGTCCAAGGTTAGGGTAGAACAAAAGCTTGCAGGCACTCAGCCCATGATTCAGCAAGCCCTAAATCTCCTTGGCAAATGATTTATGAAGCGAGCATGTCTGAGGGGGGTTGTAGATGGCTTTTCATCCTACAGCCTACATTTATTCCGAGTGGCAGAGGGTCTGGCCAAACTGGGTCGATACACAACAATTTATCCTGTATCGGCTGAGTTCGGGAGAGGCCCTATACCAAAACTGATCAGGGATTCCCTGGTCAGTCAGCCCCAACTGGAGGACTGGCAAATGATCATCCATTGTCCGTCCTTTTCCCCCAGAGGGGACAAGATGACTGTTTACAACACCATGTGGGAGACCTCTAGGTTGAACAAGGATGGTGTGATTAATCTGAATAACTCAGATCTGGTTGTGGTGCCTAGTGCATTCAATCAGATTTGTTTTAACGCTCAGGGGGTCAAGAGGCCCATGGTCAAGGTCCCCATGGGTATAGATACAGAGATGTATCGATACACCCCTCCGGTGAAGAAAGATGTTTACATCTTCGGAACTGCTGGAAGGACTTTTGCTGGGGGCTGTAGGAAGGGTTTGCCTGAAGTGGTTGATGCCTGGAAGAAGGCATTCCCGAAAAGCAGGAAAGACGTAAGGCTATTGGTTAAGTGTCACCCTGATGACCCAGACATCGACATTGATGATCCCAGGATCAAGTTCAAGAAGGAGTTCTGGACTCGCAAGCAACTGGCTGACTGGTATGCAAACATTGATTGCTTTGTCAGTGCATCAAAAGGTGAGGGCTGGGGGTTGCATCAGCATGAGGCAATGGCCACGGGCAGAAGCGTCATCGCTGTTAACTACGGCGGGATAACTGAGTTTTTTGACGAAGGCGTTGGATACCCAGTTGACTATGATTTGCAAGAGTCAGACGGGCATTATGACAACAGAGGTTTATGGGCTATAGCAAGACAAGCCAGTCTTGTTGACAGAATGCGAGAGGTATACAGTAACCGAAGGTCCGACAGGGAGCTAAAGGCGTCTGAGAGGGGTATGAAATTAAACTGGGATCATAGCAATCAGATCCTGGACAAGGTCCTGCAAAAGGCAGGGTTCTACCATTGAGGCAGCATAGGACATACACTCAGAACGATGACGCTCCAATTACTGATGGCGACAATGGCTTTGTCGGTGTTGACATGCGGACTAGCCCTCATCTTCTGGCCCCAGGAATGGTCGCCGACGCTCGGAATGCAAGATTCCGATTTGGAGTTGCAGAACCCAGAAAAGGCGTCACGCCCGTAACGTGGGGCAATCTTACGGATGCCTGGGAGTGGCCAATTAATTGGGACGAAGGGGACATCGATTTCCGAGGCTTTCTCAGGGGTAACCTTGGAAATGTGTATGGTGTCGGTGTCTGGAATGATCCAAACGGAGTTGATTGGGTTCTAGTCGCCACCAGTGTAGACGACACGAATATTCTGCTGTATAGAATCAGGCCGGGGAACACTGCTGTCAGAGTTAAGTGTGCAGTTGACCTTACAGTTTCACCAACTCTTTACCAAGACGCTAACACGGAGGATATATTTTGGTTCACCCAAGCCTTCGATAAGTGCATCCTTTCCAGGGGAGACTCTGCCTCTCATTTGGTTTTAACTAATTTTGAAGAAGGATTTATTGAGGCCCCAGCGGCGTCTGGCGCGGGTGGGACGGAGAACATACCTAATGCAAAGTCCACCCTCTTTTTCCAGAATCGCCTGCTCGTTCCTCACAAACCTGCTCTGGGTTACAAGGCTGACCATGTCGCGGTTTCGGACATACTTGATTATACGTCGTATGACCCGGTCTATTCTTCGTTTAAAATAAACCAAGGTGACTCTGACGACATTAAGAGGCTCTTTAAGTTTAACGATCAGTCGGTCGTAGTATTCAAGGCAACCAGCATTTATGCGGTCAGCAATCTGGTTGGTGACTGGGGGCAAAACGCAGTCCTGGATCAAGTGACAACTGAATTTGGCCTTGTAGGGCCTCGGTCAGTAGCTAACACAGGGGCCGATCTGTGGTTCCTTTCTCAGCGGGGGGTCGTATCGCTACGGCAGACTGAACAAAACAAGCTACAGGGCGTCTCAGAGCCTATTAGCACCCCTCTACAGCCAGTCATTGACCGCATTGACATGTCCACCGCCAGGGACACTGCTTGTGCCGCTTATTGGCGGAACAAATACTACTTGTCGGTGCCTCTTGACGGGTCCCAGCAGAACAATGCTGTTCTGGTCTATGATTTCCTGAACAAAGCGTGGAGTGGCTATGATGAAGGTGAAGCCATCAAGGTGAAGTATCTTTTCGTCGCAGACTTCCAGGGCAGCGAACAGCTCTACTACGTTAACTATGACGGTGTGGTTGGCCTGTATGAGTATGGGGAAACAGAATCTACTAATGAGTCTAGCCAGTCATACACCTATGATGTCTTGGTCAGCAAGATCCCCGATGAAGGCAAAACACTTCAAGTCAATGGTGGAACAACAATCACTGCTAGTCGTGAGCGTGGAGTCATAGATGATGCTGATGTGGACATCTCTGGCGAATCTTCCTCGTTTATAGAGGAGATGACAGTCAATACGTATGATGACGAAGACGGGTGGCTTTGGGGGGTCGGCAATGATGAATCTGCTGATCCGTGCGTAATACCTGCTGACAACCTCTACCTAGGGTATGCATCAGGAGACTGGACCCACGGTGTTGATGAAGTGCAGCAACTTGACTGTGGAGTCAGGTTCATTAACTCAACACCCATTCAGATCAAATCAAACGATCCGTATGTGACAGTCATTAACGACAGGTTGATCCGAGTGGTCGATACACCTATTGACTTCATGGTGACCACCAGGGGTTATGGCTTTGCCTCTGGCAACAGGCGCAGGTTCCAAGAAACTCAAGTGTTCATTTCAACCTGGGATCCTCGCTACAAGGTGACGGCTATTGTTGATGGGGTGAAAGAAGAAACAGTTATCCTTGATGACACCTCTTATTCGTTCCCAGACAGAACGAAATACATGACTTTCGGGATCGATGATTGGGACATTGGCAACCCTAACACCGACCACGAAAACCCAGGCAAAGAAGATTACTCTGTCATCCTCAACGCAACTGAACCAGGGGGAGGGACTCTTTTGGGTGCCGGCGGGATGCAGCTAGATCTCTATCAGTATTACACTCACAAGCTGCGCGTTGATCGTCGCGGTGGTTATTTTCAAATCAAATTTCAAGGCCTAGAAGGTCGAATCAGAATACATTCAATAACTAGTGGATCCACCTCTGGACAACGCAGAGAAGGGGTTCACGGAGGAACTTGGTAACATGCCCGATAGCACTAAAAACTTCAGTGTAGATTCAGTGAACGCGCCTATTGGCGAGTCTACAGTAACAAGAACCGAGTTCATTGATGCGATTGAGCATCTGAACTATGCCGACGGAAACATTCGCTCGATAGACAACTTGAGCGGCACCTCTGGTTTTGTTCAGGTGGATGGGCTGGGAGCAGCTAACGTCAGAACTTTTGAGGCGACCACTGGCCTCGCGTGGTCAAATGAATCAGGTTCTGCTGGCAACCCATCTGTCAGAATTGGGGACCCACAGGCAGCTTGGCAGACGCTGAACGATGTTGAGACAGACCTAATTACCCTCGGCAAGCACGTAAGCTTCATCACTGGAGCATGGGCCTCTCCATATCTTCCAACACCAGAGCTTGGGGTCATCAACAGCAAGGTGATAATTAATTCATCTGCTTCCGATCTTGTCGTTTCATCATCAGACCTGCTGTCAGGAGAAACAACCTTCACGGTTCCAGCCAGAAGAAGTTTATCGCTGCATTCCGATCTTAACTCAAAGTGGGTGTTGGAGCAGACCAAACCAACAATCCCTAGCTTTGTTCCTGCTACCAATCCCTGGTACTTTGTTATGCAAAACCCTGGGGGAACATATGGATCAAGCGGAGACTTTGAAGATGGTTCTGGTGCTTTTACTGGTGTTGTCCAGACTGCCACATCCAAGACCTTGGCTGATTACGCAAACGATTATGAAATTAACAACCTGACCAATTTCATGTCATTAGCGGGAGCTTCATCTGGGATTGGTTCATCTTCTACTGGCGTTTTGCCTGAAACAGCATTTTCAAACAAAACAATTACGGATTCAATTATATCTGGAACTCAATCCGTATTGACAAGTAAAGATCAAGTTTCAGCGATACATATCGCATACACTTTGTCTGGAGAACCGGGTCAAGGTGCAGGTGTTTTTTATGGTGACGCGTCAAATCCCTACTTCCCCGCTGCATATCACTTGCCAGCTTCGGGTGCCGGGAATCCTTGGTCGGTTTCTGGCTCGGCTGTGATACCTTGGATTGCAGATTCGATCGTAATCAGACTGGCTTCCTTCGAGCCTCTTTTGGGAGTCTCAACCTTCACCACCGCCGCAATAAAGATCACTGGCTTCAGCACCAACCACTCCGCATAAAATGGCTATTACCTTCAATGTTCAGCCTGGATATCAGTTCAGCGCATCGGAACGAGTCACTTACTCAAAACTTAACCTTCTAGGCACCCCTGGGATCAGCCTGGAAGGGACAGTGGACTCGTCAGAGATCACTGACGGTGCTGTTGTGACATCCAAGCTGCAAAACGGAATCGACATCAACAGCAAGATCAGCGACCACAATTTAGCCCTGACAAAGCTTGCCCAGGGAACACACGGCCAGATTCTTTATTACGATGCCAACGGAGATCTAGCGACGCTATCGCCAGGGACGAATGGCTACTTCCTGTCTACATCAGGTGTCGGAGCAGACCCGGTTTGGAAATCTACAGTCACAGGTTCTGGTGTCGTTTCATACGGCAGCCTGACAACCAACGGTCTTGCTGACCAATACCTCACCACCGACAGTTCTGGTAACATTGAGTGGATAGCTAAACCAACTTCCAACAGTGCATCAGTATATGACACGACCGATTTGGCTGCCATCATTGCAACTACTTCACCACACACGGTTACCCAAGCACACGGGTTAGGTGTTGTGCCTGAGCAGGTCGTGGTAACGCTGCGTTGCACTGCCGACGACAGCAGCAACACGGGATATGTGGAGGGTGATGAGATTTTGCTTAGCGGCACGCATTGCAACAAAGACTCCTCACAGGGCGAAATACCTGCCGCAAGTGTAATCGTTGACAGCACAAACGTGGTTGTTCAGGTCACCGACGAGGTCTTGTCCAATGCATCGAAGTTTTTGGTCTACAAAAAATCAGATGCCACACAAGTGGGGATTGGTAGCTCCGCCAGCAAGTTTGTTTTCCGAATCCGAGTTTGGGCTACAGGCGCAGGTTCATCAGCCAGCAACAACGCTGGGCCACTGACCAGTGAGGCTGGCTACTACTTTACGGAGACAGGCAGCCAATCGCTCCAGACACTAATTTCTACTGGAAACAAATCACAGACTTTTGTTCACGGATTTAATGCAGCACCGAGACTGTTTAGGCCAGTCATAGTGGTGACCGAAGAAATCAGCGATCTAGGTTATGTTGCTGGCGATGAATTTGATACAGCAAACCTCACGCAATACAATGATGTGTACGAGCCGATTTTTGACACCAGCCTAACGTCCACATCCATAAAAACATACTTTCGCGGAACTACCGGTCTTGTTATGGGGACAAACACCGGCAGGACCAGAGCTGTGTTAACTGCTGACCAAATGAGCAAAATGAAGCTCAAAGTCTACGCGTGGAAATGACGCATTTTGACGCCAGCATCAAACCTGACTTCATGCGCCTTACCAACAATGAGGAAGCATGGAAGTTTGTCAGCTTGTTTGCTGATCGCGCTCATTACGTGGACGACATTGTTGATGGTGAAGGCCGAATCACAGACGAGGACATTATTCAGCGGGAATTGGCTTGGATGCTGGCGCTTGGTCAAAACGAATTTTACAAGGCCCACAGCGGGTTTCTGATGCCTTTAATTATCATGGGATGCAACGCATGGCTGGACGCAAACCAGTGGGAGAAAAGCGATGACCCAGTCAAGAAAACCCACAGCGACGTGATTAAAAGCCTTTACCACGAAGTCATCTTCGCCTGCGTCTACCTATGCGGTGGATGGAAATCATTGAGAGAATTTACAGCCCTACACAGGGAATACCAAAAGGATAATTACTATGGGAATGTATGACGTCGAAGCTCCCAAACCTCGCAACTACGCGCAGGAAATGGGAGATACACTCGAAACTCAAATCCGGCTAGCACCTGACAAATATGAAGCAGAGGCTTCTGAAGAATTTGGTCGCCCAGCATACGCTCAGCTAGACCTCCAAGTGTTGCGCGAAGTCATGATGGGCAAAGATGGCCAACCAGGACTTCTGGAACTGTATGAGCAAGACGTTATGCCAAGGCTAGGTCAGGCTGAAGCCAATGCCAGACGCGTCTCCAGGGAGGCTGACATACAAGACGTTGAAGATTTAGGTGTCAGAGCAAGCGAAGCCTTTAAGGCGGCCAACCCAGAGCAAGCTGCGTTAATGGACGAACTTAACAGGCAAGCCATGTCTGATCTACAAGCAGGCGCAAGCTTGCCACCTGATCTTGCAAGAGAAATGGAACAACAAGTCAGGTCTGCCCAGGCAGCCAGAGGTATGGGTTTTGGTATGGCTGACGTAGGCCAAGAGGCATTGGTCAAAGGACTGCAAGCAGAACAGCTCCAGCGGCGACGTCAGGCCTTTGCACAGCAGATTGCTGGCATGAATGCAGCGACCGCCCAAGACCCATTCATGGCCATCCTGGGGCGTCCTGGGCTATCCGTGGGTCAGGCAGGCATGATTGCTGGACAAGGGCAAGGCTTTAATCCTGGCAATGTCTTCAACCCGGAATCTGCATACGCAGGCAGTCTATTTGCTAACAATTATGCAGGAGAACTGAACTCCAGAATTGCAACAGCCAACAACCGAACAGCACTTGCGGGTGCTGCGCTCGGTGCAGCAGGAGATATGGCTGGATCTGCCATGAGCAACCCTGCTTTGTTTGGCTGTTGGGTAGCCCGAGAGGTCTACGGTGTTGAGGACCCAAGGTGGATGATGTTTAGAAGATGGCTGCTAAACATTGGTCCAGCATGGCTTCGTAAGCTTTACATAAAGCACGGTGAAAGGTTTGCCGAGTGGCTTTCCAAGAATGAGTGGCTGAAGCCAGTCATCAGAAAGTTCATGGACAGCAAGATCAACTCTCTTCAATCAGCATAACATGTCATTTTCACAACAGAGTTACGCGGGGCAAGGAATCGTTCAGCAAAATGTTGTTGACCGATCTGGAGAAAACCTAGCCAGAGGCATTTCAGCATTCGGAAAAGGTATTGCCAGAGGAATCGAAGGCAGGGCCAAGATCAAAAGCCAAGCTGCTTCCTTGAGAACAAAACTTGCTCCCTTTGCGGATGATTTGGCTGAGACATATGGAGTTGAGCCAGGTAACTGGAAGGCTTTTTTGGATGACAAGGGACTCAGCGATCTTCAGGGAATTTCTGATGGCTTCATCGTGTCGATGGCAAAGCAGCTTCACGACAAAAAGATGGCTTCTGCTGAGATGCAAAACAAAGAAGCTGAGAGAGGCATTAACCAAGGAATCGCTCAGGACGCCTTTAACGTAAGCCTTTTAAGCGGACAATCACCAGCTCAAGCAGGTTTGTCAGCGTTCCAGAACACAGGCTTCGTCCCGCAAGGGGCAGCAGAGATGGCAATGGCTCAGCGACAAGCTACTGCTTACGCTCAAGGCACAGATCAAGATTTCCCTCAAGGCACCAGCCTGGGAACCATGCAAGCGATTGAGAAGAGCAATAGAGATACTGCTCAGGATGCCTTGCAGACAAAAAACCTGAACAGCTTGATTAATTACAGAGACAAGCAAGCCAACCTTTACGCCGCTCAAGCGGAGGCTGCAAGAATTGAAGCACAGGCAGAGGTGCAAGCGGCGGCCCAGAGGGGCGGCCTAACTGAAGGGCAGGCCAAGACGTCCATGGACCTCTTCGACAAACTCAATGCCTCTCAGCCAGTAAAGCAATTTGGTGCTTTGCAAAGTCAGTATTCCGCTTTGGAGAATTTGATCTTCAAAAACGACAGGCTACAAGGCCCCGGAGATATTGCCATCGTCTTTACGTTCATGAAATCGCTGGACCCTAACTCTGTTGTTCGAGAATCAGAGTTCGAAGTGGCAGCAAAAGCTGGAGGTCTTCCGGAGCAGTTTGTCAACCAATACAACAAGCTTAAAGACGGGTCTTTCCTGACAGATGAAATGAGGTTGAACTTCCTGTCTGCTGCTCGCGAAGCCGCTAATTCGTATGTGCAGTCGGCAAACATTGAGAGGGACAAATACGTAGATCAAGGGGCCTTGTTTGGCCTTCCTGAGGAATACTCTGGCGGGAAACCATTTGCTCTAAAATCGACGAAGACGTTTAACAGTAAGGCAGACGCAGAAGCTGCTAGAGATAGCGGGGAGGTTCGTCCTGGGGAGAAAGTCATGATCATGGTCAACGGGGTTTTGTCCGAGCATTCTTTGGGCCGACCAGCAAATTAAAATATGGCAAGCCAAGAGTTAGATTTTATCCCAACTAACACAAACCAAAGCCCTCAGGTCCCTTCTGAGGACTTTGACTTTATTCCAACGGACCTGTCTGCAAGCAGTAGCGGTTACGATTTTATCCCGACTAATTCGCTACAGAACTTTGACAACTTGGATTATGTCCCTGGTGACACCGACCAAGCTTACGAGCAATGGCGGGAGTGGTGGGTCAGTCAAGAGGACCGTGACTTTGGCTTGGAAGACGCCATGGCCATAGGCTCAACCATGATCGGCGAGCTTTACGATGGGGGTAAGGCACTCTTGGCCAATGCAGCCGAAGGCGAAGTTACCAGAATCCTCAACTCTATTGGAGAAGGTGTTATGCGTGGCACCGCTGACTTGGGCATCATGACCCTAAAGGGCGTAGAAAAGTTCACAAGGGATGACGAGCTTACGCGTGAAAGATTTCGTGGTTGGAGAGAAATCCGAAAGCTGGAAGCTATGCGTGAGAAAGCGCGAAGGGGTGATGAAGATCTAATTGATCACTTGGCTTTCTCAGAAGATCCAGACGCATTCTTTGGTTACAATCAAACCGGAGATGTGGATGTGGATCCAGCCCTTGCCGAAGGTGCTTCATATGTCACCGACATAGGCACTGTTGTGGGTGGTGCCACTCGCGGGTTGGTAAGGAAAGGGATTGGTCAAAAGGCAGTCCAATTGCAGAGCAAGGCCCTAAGAGGTGCAGGCAAGCTTGCAGGCCAAGGGATGCAAAAGGTTGGCACTATCAAAGACAACCTCAAAGCAGGGTTTGCGGAGAGGTTCCCGAATGCTGCTGAAAGAATGGGCCAAGCTAAAGATATGGCTACGGCTGCTGGTTTGGTAACCAACCCTAAGGCGGCACTGGCCACTAGGGTGGCGGTTGAAGCAGCCGACAGGATAGGCCCCGCTGGATCCGTTCTGACCAAATCCATAGAAGACCTGCCTGAGCTACCCACCAACATGGGCGGGTTTGAGAGAATGTCCAAAAACATGAATCTCCCCGAGCCAGTCAGGGCAACAGCCGCTGGTATAAGTTCAGCGGGTGGCGACAAAGCTCTAAGGCTTGGAAAGGACATTGGACTAGGTGCTGCTGCTGGTGGGGCTATTGGGACTGCCATGTCTGCTGCTTCCGCTGACACAGATGCAGAGTTTTACGGGGGCATCATGGGAGGGGCCTTCACTGGTGGCTTGGGTGGTGCTGCTGGTAGAGTGGTAGACGTTGTCACCGGAAAGGATGACGCCGTGCGAATGCAGGGTAGCATCAATGCCTTCGTCAAAGAACATACAGGCAGTCAAGACGCTTTGGCCAACATGGCATCTAAGTCTCGGTCTGCCTTGGAAAATGTCGTCACCGCTTCTGAGGTGTTGCGTGGTAGGGTCAATGTAAAAGTCGTTGGTGCTGATGAATTCTCAAAGCTGGTGGACGATAAAGGTGCCGAAGGTTTTTACGATAAGGAACGAAAAGAGATCATCATCAATGGCGAGGGTGGTGACCCAGGGTCTACGATTCTTCACGAAGTTGGGGAAGCAATGTGGGACTCTGGAGTTGTTGATAAGGGCCTTGTCCGAAGCGAGGTAGTCAGGCACTACGGCAACCTGGAGGATCTGAAGAAAGCTTACGCTAAAGCCATGCTCGATGCAGAGCTGCCAGGGAAGCCAACTGATGATCAGATTGACCAGCGGGTCAGGGAGCTGAACAGGAAGTTCAATGACCCAACTGATGATTGGGTGATCAGCGAGATGTTTTCTGAAAAGTTCATGGCTGAGTCAAGTGGCCCTGGTCTTCACAACTACATCAGAAACAACAGCAAGTTTGGTAAGCTAAAACGAATTGCCCAAACCGCTGGGAGACCTCTTGGAAGCGACATCAGGGACAGTCGAGATAGCTTGAGCAAAGCCTGGATTGAGACCAAAGGAGCGGTGTTAGATGTTGTAAGCCGTCTCAAAAATGGGGAGGGGATTGATGCGTTAGGCTACCCGAAAGACATCGACAACATCTTCAATGAAGATTTGTCTAAAGGCAAAAAGCTAAACAAGGCATACAAGGAGTATGCCAGAAAACTTAACTCACAATACAAAGCTGCTGAGCGAGGAGATGAACCCGCCAGAACTGTCTACTTAGATAATCCAGATCCGACAATCGATTGGGACGGTGTTGGCAAGGAGTATTTTGACGACGTCCCCGGTTCTCAGGGGCAAAAGAAAACCAAGTCTAGGAAAGATGTTCAACAAAAGGTCCGCAACAGGAGGAAGGCTGTTAAGGAAAGCATGGAGAAGGCAGAATCTTCTCCAAATGTTGACAACGTAACGCTAAAGCCAAAATACAATGATAAGGGTCAGGTAAAGCCGGGACCCAAGGAGTATCGAGGTAAGTTCCTTCAAGACACATTTTCTGCCAGACCCGAGATGGAGAACTTTAGGGGGGCAATTGATACTGTCAACCAAGCCATCGCTGACGGTCGGGTCCTAAAGTCATTTTACTTTGGGGCAGGAACACGACAAGGGGGTGACAGTTGGGTCAACTCTGTCACCAAAAACAAAGGCAACATACCAGTCAGTGAGGTTGACTACATTCCATACGAGTGGTTTGTCTCTGGGGCTGGGAATGTTGGGGTCAGAGTTATCGACCTCAATTACATGCGAGCCAGGGTCAACAGATGGAGAGACACCGATAAGCTGGATCTCTGGAACAACGATGTGGATGCGTTCCTGGAGGATGCCAAGATGTATCTTGAAAACCATCGCAACGATGTCCCTGGTAATACCAACCTGACAGAAGAGAAACACGCTATCGTGAACACACTGTTCCAAGGGAACAATAAAGGTATCAATCCATTCTACACTGCCTGGGACAGCGGATCGGGCAAGCGTCTTTACAAGACTTTGAGAATCGAGCGTGTCGGATCCTTGAAGGATACGGATGCCAAAGGGACTCCTTTCGGGATGGGGCCGTTCGACCACCTCAAGGTCAAGAAGATGATGAGTCCTGCCAGGGGGTCTAAAGATTCTGGTAAAGTATTCGCAAGATCCTTGGAAGAGATCCAAGCAAGGATTCCTCCGACCGAAAGATTTAAAGGTGACAAGGCCCAAGGGCAACCAGTCACCCGGCCAAACGGGATGCGGTTCCTCTCAACCAACCTGAGCGACAAGGTTGGGGAAATGGGGCTGACCCAAGACAAGATTGATCGAGGGTTCCAAGAGGCCATCAATGAGAGTGGCCCTGCTGCACAGAAAGCCATCGACATGCTCAAGGAGGAAGGCTTTGACATGAAGCCTCCTGGCGAGAGTCACTGGAAGGCTGCCGAAAGTAGGCCAAACCGAGACCGCTTCTGGTATGAGACCTCCTCTGAGGCCATGGGAATATCTTTCCCTGATCACAAAGGTGACGAGCTTGGAATGGTTATGGACATGATTGCAGCCACATCTCCGTTGGCTGACCCGAATTACAACTCAGAGCTTGCGATCTCGATCATGTCTGAGGCAGCGAGAAACGAACCATCCACGACGCCAGCAGTAGTGCAGAAAAGTGTGGCTGACGTTTTTTCAGGTGAGTTCGGGAAAGCAGAGGCCCGGAAGGTTGGGTCCTTCGGTCAGACCTTCAAGTTCTTGTATGGACTCCTGGACAACCCTCCTTTGCCTACAAACGATCGTCAAGTCGCAGCCTCCTTCGGGATACCTGATGCAGCCTTTGGCAGGTTCCCTGTTCTTTATGAAGTTGTGACTCGATGGTTCAACAAGGCTAGGGACAATGTGAATGCTCACCGGGGCGTGGACCCTAACGGGCCTTTTCAATCGTTCCAGCTTCAGGCTGTGTCCTGGGTGCAAACCAGGGCCGAGTCACGGATGGAACGCAGGGTGAACATCACCGAAGAAGATGCGTTTCAGGGGGACGCCTACGCAAACGCATTCAAGCTTGCTGCTGAACAGCTCAGAAAGGCTGGGGTGCAAGTGGACAAGGATGCTGAGACCGGGCTACCTCTCTTCACAAAGGCTACGTTATCTGACCCCAGGGTGGTGAGGACACTGGCACCTCTGGCAATCAAGTTCCGCGAAAACAAATTCGGGACCATGGAGATTGTCACTCTGCTACATGAGAACGGAGCTAGATTCGCGGACCTCATGGAGCAAGCCTTAGCTACTGATACTAAGACAGCTCTGAACATTGGGGATGCCGTTGTAAGGCGCGGTATGAACAGGCTCATGAACCGCGAGACGGTCAACGGAGATAAGCTCCCAAGCCCCATCTCAAGGTTGTTCCAGGCAATGACCAACAAGACAGGCGAAATAACGCGCCTGGAGATGGGTAAGGGGACGTTTGAGGGAGCCATGAGCAGGAACATAAGGATTCCCATGAACAAGCTCCCTGGAGACGTTCATGAGGCGTTTCTGGCTTACCTTGGTGAACCCTATAAGCAGGCAGCGCAGGCAGCCTCAAAGTTCGACATCACAAACGGAAACCCTGACACCTACAGTGTATTCCTGCCAGGGCTGAGAGATACCAACAAAAACCTCAAGACATTTGCGGAACACCTATCAAAGATTGGTCACGAAGCAAACATTAGCCAGAGGCCCAATGGGCTTGTCATAGACATCAACCCCCAGTTTTTGGAGGACTTTTCGACGAAAGCCCCAGAAAAGCAAAAGCTCAATGATTTGATCAAAAGATCTTTTCCAGGCTACAAGCCACAAATAACTGGTATTAAATATGACTCTACGTATATTGAGCGGTCCGATTATGGAAAGTCCATAAAGGCCTTTGAGCAAAGGTTAGAAAATGAGTATATCAAGCGAATACAAGAAGCAGCAGGAGTTAGCCGAGGACTTGCGAAAGATCTCCTCAGGAGAACTAGTGCTGAACAGCCAGGAAGCAAAATACGTAACAGCGGAAGAGTGGGCCGCATTAGGACTGCCTACGTCACGCGAATACGTAAGCTTCAGTCCATTGTCGAGCAACTCCGCTCAGCGGCGAAGGACCTAGAGAATGACACCGGGGCCAAAATCCCCGACATTGAAAAGAAACTCGGTTATGACAAACCAAAAAACATTCTCCCTGGCGTCAATGTCAGGAATGAAGCCGAGTTCCCATATGCAGATCAAATTGTCGATGGCTCCAAAACCATCGAGACCCGAGACACTGACAGCCTCAAGCCAGTGGTGGGTCAACGTGTGAAGATCATCAGAACTGGCCAAGGCAAAGCCGAGGTCATTGGTGAAGCCACCATAGGAAAGCCTAAAGTCTACAACTCCATCGAGGAGTTTCAGGCTGACTCCAGCCAGCATCTAGTAGGAGAAACCTCCAACTTTTCTTTTAAGGGACAGAAGTATGGATACCCGATCATTGATCCGGTGAAATACAAGTTCCCTTACCCAGCACCCACCAACAAGGGAAGAGTGTTCACCAAGGAAGTTAGAGGCACCAGATTCTCTCCGGTGAGAAGCTTGAACAAGAGGGGTGGGGCTGTTTACCAAAACGATCTTGGATACAGAGCTGTCCAAACATCTTCAAGGGCAGGGGTAAGAGTTTACAGCAAACTGGGCAAGCGCATTGGTCCCGTGTTTGGATCGGTCGAGAAGGCCGAAGATCACCTGAGAAAGTTAGGCCTCAGGTAAAAAGAAACCCTCCCCCTGTAGTATCCAACAGCAGGGGGAGGGAGCCTAGTAACTAACAAGTATGAATAAACCAGTCGTTTGTCGCCTTAGGGCTGTGCGTCCCTTCGGAAACCCCACCTGTAGTCCAACAGCCGCTTGCTATTGGCAGGCAAGACAACTTTAGGACGTATGACTAACACCTGTCAACCACCCTCTTAACATCTCTTCTTTTTTCTCTATACTGCTCTGTTTTTCATCAGCCATCGTGCAGATTGCGTGAAAGCACAAAACCTTCGGTATAGGCGTTAGCCTCTGTGTCTTCGTGTTAGCGAAGGCCGGGGGAAGAGTGCCAACGTTACCGCCACCCACCGCCCTGAGGGCATCTTGGTCGTGCTTCCCAGGGTTGGATGACATGTAAGCTAAACACTGGCTAAAAAGCCATCGATACTCCGGCGTGTTCCTACCAACAATCAATCCAGCATTGAGTCTTGCCTGCTCATCTTCACACATAGCATATATGCCCCTTTTTGATGCCTCATTTAGCTCCTGAAAGGCTCCAGGCATCCAGACTATGTCCAAGTCGCTAACAACCACACAAGCCTCCTCAGGGACGATTCTGAGCGAATTTATGACACATCTGATTTTCCATTTCATGACTTCCAGCCAGTCCCCACATCCAAAGTCACCTCTCGGATTTGAGCCGCTGGGTCTTTGGTAATGAATCCAAGACACGGGTTCGCATTTTTTAAGGGACGGCTCAAAATAATTGTGTCTCAAACTATCGTGAGAGGGGGTTCCTGCTGTTATGATCCAGGGTTCCATACGAGTTCTGGGTCCCCCTGAGGGAAGGGGAGGATGCTGGGGGTGGGTCCCAGGGTGAGGATTTCATGAACGCCCATAAAGTCTCTGGAGAGTTTGAGCAAATGTTGTTCTAGGTTTTCCCTGGGGATCCTCATGGGGTCAGGTGTCCCTTTACCGTAGAAGTGAGTCTCCTCTCCTGAGTAATCAAGATCGCATCCAACCAAGTTGAGCTTAGTAGGCTCACACGCCAAAGTGGCCCTGTTTAAAATATCGTAACAGGCGTTCAGGACCATGGTGCCGTGATACTCACATGCGTATCCGTGAGGCTTTAGTAAGTACTGACTCACTATAGGGCAAAAATTCCACTCTTCCTTGCTACGCTCTTGGATTGGTTTGAAAGAATAGTCGTTGTGGATCGGGAAGTCCGTGGAGATATACCAAGTCCCCGTTTTATTTTTCACAATGGACTTAGCGTTGTTGATGCAATGAGCTGTATGCACTTTGTCTTTGTGCTTCTCCCACCACAATGGCGCATACGGAGCCGATCCTATGAGGAATACTTGAATCATTCTGGAATTGGCAGCTTGTAAGGAAATGGGTGTGGGGTCCAAGAGTCCTTAACTATTGCCACGTCGCAAGCAGAGCAACGATAAGACTCCCAGCATAAGACTGGGTCTTTGTTCAGGGAAAAGGATTGATCGAAGACATTTCCAATTGGGGAATAGTGCGGCAATGCGAACCTTCCAAACATTTTAGATCTATCAATCGCAGACATGCATGTGTATGCATCGCCCAGAGGGTCAACATTGATGCGGTTTACCCCTGCGGAGCAATAAATTGGTTTGGTCTTGTCGGACCCATATCTTTTCAGTCTTGAAATGACTGAGTCTAAGTTTGGACACTTTTTTGCCTCCTTCCCTGGCCTTGGGGGGAAAGTTGTTGGTTGTTTGTAGTAAGTGTCAATGTTCATGATCCTGAGATCAAGCTCCTCATGTAAGCTCCTAATGTTTGGCTCAAATTTTTTTTGATCCGAATGCATGACCAATTCAGTGCCTACTTTATGTCCACCAAAAGCATGAGCAAATCTTCTGATTTTTGACCTGTATTCTTCCCACGATTGTTGCGTTGGGTGAAATGAGAATGTTACATAGTCAATATGATCTGGGCTTACTTTTTTTATCCAATTGTCTACATCAAAACTGTTGCCTAAGTTGCTGGTCATTTTGATAGGGATGACGCAACCGATACCATTTACGACTTCAATGATGCCCGGAAGCACACTGGGTTCCCCTCCGCTGATGTAAAACTCGCTTGGACTTAATCTGAGAAACGCATCAATCCAATCTCCTGGTGTTTTGTCTGCGTTCTTAACCTTGCGGTAAGAATCTCTAGTCGCCTCTTGCCAGCAGTAGTTACATTTGTAATTACACTTCCAGGTGGCAAACCACTGAATAGATCTCTCAACATTGGAAGCACCGTCAAGGCATTCTTTAATCCTTTTTGGGTTGGCCTTAATATCAAGAGGTTCGTGCCATCCGTCTCTAGAGGTTATCTTCCCAACTGTTATTGCACCATCGCAATGGACTAAAACTGGCAGGTCTTTACCCAAAAGGGTTATAGGCAGGACTGCTGAAATCATTCGCAAACCACCATGAAGGGCAGCAAATTTTTTGCACCAATCACCAACCGTTACCTGGATGGTCTTGCAGTCGGGCTGGGCCTCATAGAGGACGTCAAGGTGCTGTGATTGAATTATCATTTGTCTAAAAAATTCCAGAAATGAACCTCTCTTTTGCAATAGTAATTCACAAACTGTTTCTCCCTGGAGTTTAATGAGTCTTGGAGGCAGATTAATTTAGGATGATTTTCGGCAAGCAACATTCCAGCAGACAACACACCGTGCCAGACTGGATAGAACACTGTTTTCATGGAGCCTAAAATGTATATGTCTTCAAACATTTCCAACGTGTGGTTTAAAAGCTCCGCTTTAGAAATAATGCCTCGATCAAGATACCTAGTTCGATGAATAGGGAACAGGCTGTGGCTCATTGTTCGCTCTAAGGTTCTGCAATTTGGTAATGACGCCAGCTCTGGTAAAGACCAGCTAGAATCAGATAGCACAAGGACAGGTTCTTCTGATTTATTGATTAAGTCCTGGTAGACGACGGTGGGAAGCACCATTTCTCCTCCGTCTATTTTGTCAGTTTCCCTTAACGATAAGACAGCGGTGGGGCTGCCTATGCTTTGAAGTTTTTTTTGGCATCTTTTTTTCCACTGATCTGACCAAGAGAGATGGGTTCGAGCTGCCCCTGCGTGTGCTATTTCTTCGGCAGGGGACCAACTCAGGCTGTCACATGGGCAAATTTCCATGTCTGAAATTGGATTTGTGTTTCTTTTAAAAATAAGCGGGTAAATGTCCTGACCATTTACCACCATTTCTGGAACCACCTCGTCCCCTTGAAGTGATGCTTTCTGGATTAAGGTTGCAGCGGCTCTAATTTGAGAGCCAATTCCGTGCAGCTTAATGCTGTCATTCTCTAGACCAAGTTTTAACTTGTATTGTTTCACCCCATCACCCTAGCGGGTGACTAACATCACTGACAAGAGGCATCCAAGGTATCTTGCACCCAGTCAGACAGTGACTTGCCTTCGGCCTTGGCAGCTTCAGTCCAAGCTTCCTTCTGATCGGGTCGGCACCGCATATGCAAAAAAGAGGAGGCAGGTTTCCCTGCCACCTTGATTCTGTTCTGAGATCCTTTGGGAGGACCGACTTTCTTTTTAGTCATAGGCGATAAAATATGTGTCTTCCTATTTTGAGCAACGGTTTTTCTCCTTTGGCCCAGTAGGGCCTCTGGATCCAGTCGGCATGGTAATGATTGCAGTGCTTCATTACGTCCAGATCCAACCTGTCAGGGTTGGCCTCAAGCCATAGCGCATGTCTTGCCTGAGGAGTGCGGAGTAGGGGAGCTAGGTCTTGGTACGACTTGCCGTTCCAGCAGCTAAACTGGAACTTTTGCAAGCAGACCTCGCGCATGGTGATCCCCCGCTCAATGCTGCGTTGAAGAATTACGCAAGCCACTGATGTCATGCCTGCCTCCCCCTCACCTCTAGCTTCAGCCAAGATGGTCAATGCGACCACATGATCAGCCAAAGCAGAGGTGGAAAGGAGTATGGATATGTAAAGTGCCTTCATTACAACAAAAGGGTGTTAGTCATACCGAGCAAACTTTAGGATGCATTCTGAAGTGCTTGCTGAATAGCTGCCTCGGTTTCAGCAAGCGAGTAACTTTGAAACGCAATGCCACCACCAAAAGATTTGTTGTGGTATTTGCGACCGCCAACTTTTCTTGCTGCTGTCAATGCCTCTTCGTATGTAGGCAATCCAAGGTCTATCCAGTGGAGGACGTATCGGGGGTTTCCATTGACGTCTGAGTTGATTCGATGCCAGGTGTATTGAGTATTCATGTATCTGTTTTTCCTTCTAGGTTTTCTTGGTAATCTCCAATGTTTCATGCTTTTCGGTGTTAGTCACTGCAAGCCGACAAAGTTGCTTCAATAATCTTTTTGATAGACGCACTCTTGGCTGACAGCTTTTTGCCTTTGCTGAGTAGAGCGTGGTGAACTGCTCGACGGGCCTTAGCTGAGGCTGGCCTCAACTCGTATTTGTATTCGGTGTTCCAAAACGGATACAGCCCAAGGTAGTGAGCAGAACCGATAAACGTTTTGTCCAAGCTCTGAATAGCGGAAAAAGATGTGAGGTCTACGTCTAGGTCTAAAGAAAAGGTCTGACATGATGCCTCATCTGAGGCTTCAAGGTGACTGATTTTGCGGGTAACTGTTTTCATATCTGTTCTTTCTAGGTGTTAGTCATATCGGCCTCATTGCCGCTGACATGATTAATATGTATCACGTTTAATTAAACGTCAACACATTAAATCGAGTATTTTTAGTTGGACCCCTCAGCACCGTGAGGGGCCTAACCAAATTTTCTTGACAATGCCTCGTCCCAGATGGCGAAGAATTCTTCTGATTCCTTTTTGGTGACTAGGGCCTTGTAGTGCCGATGAAGCATGACTGGAGAGTTTCCGAGGTGGAGTGCAGCCGACTCA
>Ga0255759_10001268_pt1 | contig 22660 bp, 35 predicted proteins | sample 101ome_20_FD_179959 | JGI IMG/M metagenome (GOLD analysis project Ga0255759, IMG submission 179959) | Coastal salt marsh microbial communities from the Groves Creek Marsh, Skidaway Island, Georgia - 101404AT metaG (version 2) | ecosystem: Environmental > Aquatic > Marine > Intertidal zone >...
TTTCTATTTCTAAAGAATTATCATCATCACTGGCAGTACCATTGTTAATTTTTGCAATATTTTCTCCATTATTAATTCGGTCTACAAGTTTTTCTAAGTTTGTAGTATTAACTATACAACTCGAACCCGCTGCACACATCATTTTTGGTACCACACACGTATCACCTTTTATATGTTTCACATAATCATTAGCAAAATCATCAAAGTTACCGTGAGACTCCGCAAAAGTAAAATTATCACATTTTTTACCACCCTTACCCTGAGCATATTTTTTAATTACAGTATATTTCGTCTCATTACCTTTACACTCTTTCTTAGAAGCATAATAGGCTTTTTCAAAATCATAATTATCAAGATCATCATCAATACCACTATATAATTTCATTCTATCTTCTTCTGTAGGATTGTCTTTACTGTGATCTTCACAATTTTTCAAAGAAATTTCTTCTTCACAATCAACATTACACGCTGTATATCTTACATCCCCGTGTTTAGGTCTAGCATTTTTCCACCAACCATAAGGTACGCCATGAGTATAATTTTGTGGTAGTTTTCTATCTTCTTTATTAGCATCAGTAGCAATAGAACCACTAGGACTTTCACTATAATCAGTAAAATCTAACCAACCTATGTCTTCTGGTTTACACTTAGAACCTTGTACAGCCAAAGTTTCATTAACCCACTTACCTTGTCCTCCATAAACGGATTTTTGTGCAGATAATTCGTTAAATCTTTCTTCTTTGAGTCCAGGAACTAAAGCACCACACGTATTCGATACTTCTTTACCTTCTCCATCAATTACTGTATCCGGACTATTCCATTCACCGTAACAGTGTACATTTGGTCTCCATTGACATCTGGATTCAACACCGTCTTTATATAAATAATAATTACTTTTAATACAATTGTCTCTTTGATCGTGATATTCACTACAATTTTTTATATTATTTGATGATGCATAATTCCATAAATCATTAATTTTTAATTTATGTTTAAATGTACCATTCTTATAAAAGCGTATATGCTTTTCATCATCACTAGTACCAATATCAACATTAATTCTTAAACTAGTTGGCACTGTTGGACTAGGAGGGGGGCCTGTGTAACTACCTAAATAAATATTTGCTCTTTTATAAAAATAATCATCAATAGCAACTTTATAAAGATAATTATAGTACATTTTTTGACCAGTAGAATTGTTATCAATATTTTCATTAGAATTTCCTATGTACATATCCCAATCTCCAATTTCTTTGGTATCATTAGTAATAAAAATTTCAAAATTGCTACTTTTATATTTATTTAATTCATTTATTACATCACTTTTAGTTACAGTACTTGATTCATTAGCACCCACAGACGTCCCCGTCCAATTTGCAGTAACGGACTGATTGGTTATACTATATGTTATATTAGTTTGCGATATTGTATTCGGTAAAGTATTAATACCTAATGCAATTTTAGCTGTATCATCTGTAAAATCTGGAACATGTGTTAGTTTGTTTTGCATTTCATTTGGTAATTCATCATAGATTATTTTCCTTACAGCAAATTGAACCTCGTCATCTGTACCACTTCCAAGTGTATATACCATGTACTTATTACCATCCTTAATCAATGTTCGTTCCGAATTATACATACTCTCTATACCATTGGTAGTACTGATTTTGGTATCACATTTACCACAATTTATAAAATCTGATTGTCTCTGTCTACACGCCTCCGAAGAGTTTTCATTACACTCTTGACCTATAGTTTGTGCTAAATCATATTCACCCATTCTTTCCAACCTTTTACCTTCTTTTAATTCATAACTACCTTGTTTAGGTTTAAAAAAACACGGTCTGAAGGTACTGTTAGAAATTTCAGTAAGTTCTCCACTTGAATTTAGATTAAAACTATCACACGCTCCTCGAGTTACATAATCATATATAAAAATAGGTTCACCGGTACCCTCCTTATAATTAGGATTTAATTTTTGTCCAGGGCACACGGCTTCAGTATACTCTGTATAATTACTTGTAAATCCCCCGTCATTTTTATTTTTATCTGGTACTATGTTGTCTGTTTCAAGACCCGTGTTCAATTCACAAGTACCAACCTGTCGACTATACGCAAATCCTTCATCACATGGTTTTGAAGCACTTCTATAAACTTCAAGTGGGTCAACATACGCACCTATACCAGTTACCCATCTACATATTTTTTTATCCGAACCGTATATATAATCAATTTTTTTTTCATCACAGTCACTTTTTTTTAATAAGGTTTTACATATTTCATTCGTATCTATATACTTAGTTTCACCATCTACATTCGCAAGTAATTTTGCATCTTCCGAATCGTACGAATAAGTACCATCTGAACCTCCTGGGTTATACACGCGCGGAAAACATTTACCTGGTTCGTGGGTATAACAAATTTTTTCCGATTTATAATCGGTTTTGAACTTACCAGAGTTTGGTATATTATTTACTACATCATCACCACTAATCTCATTCAATGTAAAATTATCACAATATTCATGATCACCTTCTAACTGAGTTTCGCATAAATTTTTTATTGCATCACTCGTTTCTTTTAATTCATCTTCTGTATAACCACCTTCAGAAAACAAAACACTAGCATCTTTTACAGTACACTTAGTCTCATTATCTTCTGATTTTTTTTGAATTTCACTCCATTCTTCGTCCGCTAACCCCGTTAAAAACTGTAAATTATCTTCGGGTTTAAAATTATTGAAATATTCTAACGCCTCTTCATATACAGATTTAATTATACTCGAATCCGGACTTTGTTTTGGTTCTGTAGCTGGATCTTGAGCTGGTCCCGTAGCTGGAGCTGGAGCTGGAGACGTACTTTTTTTAGGTATTATGAAACATTTATCCTTATCCCAATCGTCTTGTTTAAACGTTCCACCCGTACACGTGTATAAACTATAAAATGAAAAAGCTAATATTAGTATAAGAACTATTACTAATATAGTAATAATAATTTCTTCGTCCGCACTGGACATATTATTATTCTTATATTAGAAGAACAAAAAAATATTGAATTTAAATTTAAATCAAACCGGTTTTCTCACGTTCCTCTGGTGTTTTTATAGCATACATAAGTATCAAAAACAAAAATGTCGAAATGAGTGCATACTCTATATCTCGTGTAGCCGTTAAAGCTATGAGCGTTAACGATACAAACCTAAAAGCTTTACTATTAAAAAGTGTTTCGAGACGTTTTGGTATTTTAATGGCGTTACCGGAAAAAACACCCTGGTATAAAATAATCAGCGTGTAAACAACAGGTTGCGTTTTTATAAACGCCTCAGTAGGTCGACTAACGGGACCCAAAAAGTTAGATAACAGTTTACTCATATCTTACCATTTAACTATATTTTTTTTTCTATTTGGATTTTTCAATGTGTTTTGCTATTTCGCTCGTTTTACTATTAGACAGTTTTCTAAGTTCGCTATTACTCATACTATCACTTTTTTTCTTAAAACTTTTTAAAACCGTTCTCCAATTGTTTTTATCCATTTTATTAAGCGCACTTTCCGATTTGCTTTTTAGTTTTAGTTCTATTTTATTTATATATACCTTTCGGTTTTCCAATAGTTTCGTAAGTTGTGATGAAGATTTTGTCTTTTTGTATTTACCACCCTGAGTTTGTATACACATACCAGACTTTACAAAATCCGAATTCGTATTCGTATTTTTCTTATTTTTATCATTAAACAAAGACATGAATCTTTTTCGAATAAACTCGTTCGTACTTGTCATTTTCTTATATTATACAATTAAAATATTTTATTATATTAAATGTCTAATAAACCTAAATTATCCAATTTAAACAGGGTAGAAAGTATAAAAGTAGATGCTTTCAGGAATAAAAAGATTAAACTATCAAATTTACACAAAATAATAAAAAATGTATTACCAAATGCTGAAATACCTTTCAAAAAAAGTAATGACTATATAAATTTAAATAAAGTTTCACAAATGTCCATAGGTAAACATTTACATGCTTTTTATAATAAAAAAGAAAGAAATTCAAAAAGGTACATGGAAGACGTTTTAAACTATACCACACAACTTGTTCATAATCAACGTCCAGAACATATAAAAAGATCTGTACCTTTATCACCGAGTAGAGGTTCAGTTAAGATTAAGAAAAAAAGTACTACAGTATTAAATAAATTATATAAAATAAAAGCTGGAAAAGAATATATTAAAATGCAAACTCTGGCTAACATAGCAAATCAAGTGTATCAGGTACCAGGGAATGCGGGGTTTGTACCAAATAAGTATCACAGAAAAGATTTAAAGGTCAACGTAAGACCTTTAAGAAATTCAGTCATAAAATACTTAGATCTTAGAAAATACCCCTCGGTACGTGTTCAAGAAGGAAGAATATTACACAATAATATAATGAAATTACTTTCGAATCAAGGTAATATACAACCACCCAAAGAAAATGTTACAACACCACAATCTCGAAAAAGATTTAAATCACCCACGCGTATAATGGAAACTCCCAAAAACTCACCAAAACTTAAAAGAAGAAGAAAAAATAATTAATTACTATAAAATTTTAAAACACTTTTTATTACTATACATTCAATTCTATAGTAATAAAAATTGATCATTTCAAAACGGTTCCCATAACGCGTTCGCTAGGTATATATTTACCAGGTCTAAGAACAGACGGTGGGTGTAACATATCAAACTCTTCAGTCGCGTCTTTACCCGCGAACAAAAGAATAGCTTGTTTACCCCCTGGATGGTCCTTTAAAAATTCGGTTAAATCGTAAACTTTATCGTGAATGATTACCCAACAGTCCTTCTCGGTATTATGTTTATAAACTTCGTTAGGATATATTTTAGGGTTAATGTGGTCGTTTATGTTTTGTACTCTATTCATATTATTACCATTTTTTATTTTTACCTTTATGTTTGTCTATTTTTATCGCATACTTAGAATTTTTATTAAACTCGACGTAATCAACTTCACCATCGGGTGCAAATATCTTTTCGAGGAAACCCCTCATAGTGAAATCATCTGCATTAACCGATGTACGTTTTTTTGTTTTCGTCTTATTCGTACTTTTCTTACAAGTGGTCACTACTACTAATCTTGTTTGAGGCACTACCGCGAACATCTTATCTAATATCGCTATTATTTTCTTTCATTTCTAAAATCGCATCGCGTTCGCATTTGAGTTCGTGTATGATTTCAAAAAGGGCTTTCTGTTCGCGTCCTTCGGACCGTGTACAGTGTGAACTGATTCGGTATATCTTAGCATCGAGTTCTTGGACTCTCCTGGAGTTAGCGTTAGTTCTAGGTTCTGAAGTGGCAATAGATGAGAGAAAAGGTGTTCTCAACATACTATAACCTGGTAAAAAAACTTTATTTATTTTTTTTATTTTTAGGAGGTGGAGGAGGTTTTTTATTTTTAGGAGGTGGAGGAGGTTTTCTTCTCGGCGTAGCGTTTTTAAAAAACTCTCTACTAAGTCTATTATATTCTTTTTTATCTTTAGGATCTACACCCCTCTTTTCTCTCTCGTTACGTTGCATCTTAGATCCGAGTTTAGATATTTTGTTTAAGAGCTTTTTAATGTTTGAATTCATTATTATACTTTTGTATTACATTTTTATTTTTATTTCTTTTTAGTTTCGAAATCCTCATAAATAGAACGTACATATAGTTTCGTGCACGCTGTAGTTATGAGAGTTAGTGAAGTTACGTATATATAAGGGAAAGCATTCTTTATCATTTTTATAGTACATCATTTTATTTAAACAAAAAAAACTATACCACCACCGACGTCTTCGTTTTGGTAACGTTATCGTGGAAATATTCACAAAAATTCTTAATTTTAGGAAGCGTATCCGAACGCCACTTATTTTTGTCACGGTTTATCATGTACCCCATTCTAGAATCGTTATACTGTTCTATGAGTTCACACGTGTCCACGTTCAACATCTCCATATAAGCTTGACATTGCACCTCCTCGTAATCCCTGACTTCCCTGAACAAACGTCTGGACCGATTTTTTATCTCCACAATGGTTTTCGTTCCGTCTTCGTTCTCACGCATACGATCTATTCGACCCACGATTTCGTAATCCGTACCCTCGATAGTACAAACCTTATACGTATAAAAATTTTCGTCGATCAATAAATCGTCGTAATTATTTGCCGTAGTTTCCTCGTGTCGCGTACCATGGTTCGTAAACAGCGTTTTGCGTAAGTGTTCGGTCGCAATCTTCTTATCTTCACCTCTCAATTTAGAGTATAAATCCAACTGATTAGATACCGCTTTTAGTTTACGCTCGACATCCGTAGAATTGAACGATTTATAGTTTTCGGTATCCTTTAAAAGCGACATTGCAAAATCACACTTCTCTATAGTTTCAATCGCTAATTGTTCCTTCGTCTTACCTATAAACGTATCGGGGAAATATTTGTTCCATAAATTATCAATGATCTCCTTCGGTTTTTTATACTGATTTTTACCAACGATAGACGCAATATCGGAAGCTTTTAAAACGATCCGGTTTACACCTATACTCTTAAACGCTCTTTTATTATCACGAAGGCGTGGGTATACCTCTCCACACGCACGAGCATCGTTTAGTGCATCGTGTGCACCATCAAAGTCTCTTCCGAAAACGTTATTAAACACCGTTATAAGTTTGTGATTGTGTAAAGTCGGAAAAACTCGACGCGCGAGATCCAAAGTACACGTAAACGTAACGTCCTTAAACGGTTCAATACTTAATCCTCTTCGGTAACACTCCGAAAAAAAGACATTCTCGTCAAAAAACGAATTGTGTGCAATCAGGAGTTTCGTATCACGAACAGCCTCCTTGAACGATTCGTAAAGGTACTCGAAAGGTTGTCCCTTCTCCAAAGCGTGTTCGTGCGTAACACCGTGAACGTGTGTCGCGGTAACCTCGTACGTGTCCGGGTACGAAATTGCATGGTACGATCCCAACTCTTTACCGGTATAGTCATACTTAACAAAAGCTAAAGTGACTATCCTACACTTATTGAACTTATCTATGTTTTCGGGTGTCGCTCTTTCCCCGTACTTCGTGGTCGGAAGACCAGTCGTCTCGGTATCCCAAGCGATATAATTCATTAACCAAAATTAAAGTGGTTTCTTTAAATATGATGATATAAAATCAACTTTCGTATAGTGTTATATTCTATCGAAACTTGAGTTACTTAGGTTTATTTATGCTCATTTCTTAAAATTATCTAAAAAACGTCTCGCTATCATCATCCACCCTACGCTTAAAAAAACAATCTCACCGTCAGTATTCATTACTTTTACACTTTATTATTTTTCGAATGTATCGAGTGCGTCGTGATAATTTTGTAATTCCTCTGGATTATTCTTACAATTCAAATCACAAGATGCAATCATACCATACACAACACTCCCATCAACAATTTCCTCCTCGACGAGAATGTCTTTAAGGTGTTCGAGTTTTACCCTGTACTTTTTGAGATACTCGAGAACCTCTTTGTAACAATCACGCACTAAACACACGACCTCGGTATCTATTCTGTTCTTCATATCACTAGAAAGAGAATTCGGATCGGCGTTAAGTTTACCCAAAGTACTACCCATACCGTACGTTACGATCATTTCGCGCGCTATTTGGTACGTTTGTTGGAAATCACTCGATGCACCCGTCGTCACTCTATCTTTACCGTAAACTATCTCTTCCGCGGCGTGACCCCCTAAAGCCACTTTTATTTGAGATAACAAGTACTCTTTGGTAAACATACCTATATCGTCCGTCGACGGTTGGAAAAAGGTAACACCACCCGCATCCCCTCTCGGTATTATACTCACCTTTCTAACCTCATCGTATTCGGGCATAAGTACACCAATTATGGCGTGTCCTGCCTCGTGGTAAGCGACACGCGCCTTACGCGCGCCTGAAACGCTTCTACCACCCTTTGCACCCACAACAATTCTCTGGTACACGTCCTCTATTATTTCTGGTGTTATTATACCATTTTCACACTCACGAACCGCGCGTATAGCACACTCGTTCATGAGGTTTGCTAAGTCTGCACCCGAGAACCCCGTGGTTTGTCTCGCGACGTCTATGAGTTTAACTTCACCACTCAACAACTTATCTTTAGTGTGTACTTCGAGTATCTTTTCCCGTCCGTGAACGTCGGGTAAAGAAACTTGGATTTTTCTATCGAAACGACCCGGTCGAAGTAAAGCTTCGTCGAGAATATCGACGCGGTTTGTTGCCGCTATGACAACAATTTGTGATTCGTTATCGAACCCATCCATTTCCGTAAGAAGTTGGTTTATAGTTTGTTCTCGTTCATCGTTCGACGCAAACCCGTTCATACTTCGTTTTTTACCAATAGCATCAATTTCGTCAATAAACACAATACACGGTTGGTTTTGTCTCGCCATTTCAAATATGTCACGAACGCGTTTCGCACCAACACCTACAAACATTTCGACGAACGACGATCCCGAACACTGAATGAACGGAACCGAAGATTCACCGGCAATGGCTCGCGCGAGAAGTGTTTTGCCTGTTCCCGGTTTACCCGTCAAAAGTGCACCTTTGGGAATCTTAGCACCCGTACCAAAAAACTTCTCCGGTTTTCTGAGAAAATCAACGATTTCCTCGAGCTCATCCTTTGCACTATCTATACCCTGAACGTCTTCGAAACGAGTCTTTATTTCACTTTCTACGTCTATTTCCTTTTTCATCATATCAAAAGGGGCACCGCCCTGTACCTGACTGAACATTCTAAAAATAGCCACAAAAAACAGTATCGTGAAAAACATTGAAAAGAAATCAAGAGCACTTGGTGGTGATGCGACATGTTCTATTTCAAAGTTTGCTTTACTGTCTATCAAAGTTTTCCAAAACTCGTTCGAAGGAACGTACTCAGAAACACTCAATGTTCCATCCTGTTCTATAAAGTATACGGTGTTCGTTTCCGGTCTAACTTTTATATCAAGTATCTCGTTTTTCTTAACACCGCGAACAAATTGACTGAACAGTTTAGGTTCATATTGAGGTTTCTTTTCAATTTTTATGGGGGGAGCGCTGAATAGTTTGGCATGAGCGTTAAGACTAGCCATTATAATTACATACAATAATAAAATGACGAAAAATTCGCGATCTTTTACGTGGTGAAACCACAATTTACGTAGTTTTTTAAACTTTTTCTTGAGGATCTTTTTTACCTTCCTCCATTTCATATTACAACATATTAATGTACACTCCTTATACCAGTTAAACACGCGTAAACCTCGCAAACTTTAATTTATCACCTGCATAATACTTTTTGTAAGATTTGATAATACTTGGGTCTTTATATTCATCGGGCATACACTCGGGTATATGCGTAAGTTCACTTTTAACGTCTTCGGTAGCGTAATACGCTTTCTCACTCTCACGAAGTTCGAAGTGTTTCGGTCTATTTTTATAAAGCCAAAGTGCGTGTTTAGCACACGCGTGCATTTTACCGAACCTTTTGTTATACTCGAGTGCTAAAGCCATTGCAATTTCACCCGCAAAAAGATAGTTTTCGAGACTTGAAGATATCCACATCGTCATGGGGTGTCCTTTGTGTGCAGGTTTATAACCACGCGACGTTTTGTTTTTGTTAAAGGGGGCGTGTTCTGAAACGTAATCAGTTTCATTCGAAAAAAACCATGCCGTATACATCATTTGGCATATCTCTAAAAGAATCTTGATTACATGTTGATCGCAATACATATAAGCAAGTTCCTCTGGGTTCATAGAAAGGAAAAATATGTTCATTTTGTTTACTTGTTTTTTTATTAAAAAAGGTTCTACTTAAGTTAATCATCACCATCGGAAATGTACTCTTCAACGTCACCCACAATTTCCTGATCGTCTTCATCTATCTCTACATCCATACCACCATCATCCTCGTCATCTTCCTCGTTATCATCCTCGTTATCATCCTCGTCATCTTCAATTTCATCCTTTTCGATTTCTTCTTCCTTCTCCATTTTCTTAACTTTCTTCACCGTTCCCTTTTTACGTGATGACGAACTCACGGAAGGTGCATCTAAAATCTTTTCCAACTTTTTCCATTTAAGCTTTATGAGTTCCTGTCTTTTTTTGTGTTTATTTGCAACTGTCTCTATGTATTCCGAAGAACATCCCATGGATTTTAAAGTACTCAGAACGGCTTTTATCGGTGGTACCTTGTACTTACTATAATACTTTTCGTTTAGAATAGCCATTTGTGGTAAAATCTTAACACGCACTTTACCATTCTTCAAAACGGTAACGTCCACCTTTATCTTATCCAAATATTCCACGTAATCCTCACTTTTTTTACACGAATTCTCGTAAGGAGGCATTTCCTCGACGTTCGGTCTTTTAAAAGGAACGCCATAATACTCGTAATTCTTTTTCAGTAAGTTCACGTAACTCTCGGCATTCTGAACGTAAAATTTCTCGCGTTCAGGTGGTTTTGTATTTGTTCCATTAATTATTGTATGAATTAATGAACCAGGAATAAGTTTAGAACGTGCCATGTTTTGACGTTCCAAGTACTTTTCACGAATGTTTGCGCGGCGAATAGAAGATGAAGTTTCCATTTTTTTTTAGTATATTAATTTACTTGAATTTTATTACAACTTAGGTCTAATTCACACTCTAAAATATGGTGCGCCTGGAAATTTTGTAGCGATTCGTACGGACCCCAAAGTTCGATAACCTTTCGTTCCTTATCGTACCACATGTACGATAAATCGAGGTACCGCGTGAGCCAATAAAACTTTTTACCGTTCTTACCAATAAACTTGAACATTTCGTCTTCGTCATACATCGACACGTCCATTTGACTGTAGTGCGCTACTGGTGGGTTGTAAGGAGCCATTTTCTTTCTTACACTTACTTAGAATCTCCTGTTTAAGTCTGATATGTTTTTGTGTGTACTGTCCTTTTTTAGCTTTCTTATCACTCTTTGTCACGCGCTTCTTAAAGAGATCTTTCATTATACTACTTCTTTCTACTCTTTTTTTTAATTCGTTTTAAATTTATATTACTGTTTCCATGTATTTTATTTTGTTCCATTATTTTTCTTTTCTGTGGATCTATTTTTTTTACTGGTGTGTTAAATGCAGTAAGTTCCTTAATTTTCGCATATTTTGTTAACATTTTTTCACGATTTTTAAGACCCTGTTCATATAATTTTTCTTTTTTCTTAGGGTCTTTCTCTCCAAGGTGTTTTTTTTCAAGCTTATTTAACTTCCGTTGAATTTCTTTAATTTCACAAGAAAGTTTATTTATATTATTAGAACTCATATCGTTTATATATACCAATAATATAAATCTTACTTACGGGTTTATATTATAGGGGACTTTTTTACTTTTTTTTAAATAATCTTCTCTTAGTTTTTGGTTTTTCTTTTTCGTTTACCTTAGTATTATTACTCTTATTCTTATTTTTTTGTTTAATGGGGGTTCTTCCCTCTATCCACGCCTGGAAATTAAAAAATTTTACCGGTGAGTTAAGTCTTTTTTTTGCAGCCTCTCTAATCGTATTTGCCGCTTTTTTAGATGACGTACCCATGTTTACTCTGATAATTACTATTATTTTATTTTAAATCTTTAAAATTATTAACCGTTTTATTAATATTATTACTTAATTTTCTAAGTTTCGAAGGAGTATTTTTGTTTTTATTTTTATTATAGGTTTTAAAATAATCGTTAATTGCATTTTTAAGTGACTTTGCGTAACTTAATTTATTTATTACTAATTCAAGTTTTTTTTCTATAATACTAATCCAATTGATTAATCTTTTACGTTCTGCTTTTAAATGCGTAATATTTAATTCACCCCTATGAAATGTAACACTTTTTTCACTATTTTTATATAATCTAATCACGTCTTCAATCGCACTTTTAAGGTTCTTTAATACTCCAAGTTTTTTTTCGTTTCTTTCACGTACACTTTCACCTTTTTTAATTAATTCATTAAGTGCTGGTCTTTGCCTATTTATGTTATTGATCTGCTTTAATATATTAAATGTATTATTAGACATTATCTTAAATTAGCCTGGTATTTTATTTTTTACCGCACATACCACAGTACCCTTCACTTTCCTTCTTCTTTGGTTCATACATTAACGTATAAAGTATGACGAGCACAAAAACCGATACCGGAAGTATATAATTTGTATTCTTTTTCATTTTTACTATTAACTAACATTAAATTTCTTCGTCGAGACTAACATCTGACCCCGAATCATCATCTTCATCGCTTGGTAAAACGTACTCGGTATCGGATTCGTCGACCTGTTCGTACCCACCCGTAATTAACTTTTCGTAAAGACCCGTATCCTCCAAACACGTCGTATCGTAAAATCCAGAAATGGAATCTTTAGGTATAATTTCCAATTCGTTATCGAAATCCCAAATACCGTCGCCTATATAATCAAGTATAGAAACCTCATACTCGGTTCCCAAATCTTTTATAATCTTTGCAATACACATCATACCGTCTTCGAATTCAACGTCGACGATTTGTTTTTCCATTTTTTTATTTATCTATTTGGTTAAAGTTTAATTTCTTAAAGTATATTAAATACATGCAGGTCTACGATATTCTTAAAAATAGAAAAATCGATGATAAAGATGCTGTTATGTTCGATATAGACGATACACTTATTTTTACGAACGGTAGGGCAAATACTCAAATGATCAAACTTTTAAAGTATGCAAAAAGTTTAGGGTACAAAATAGTTATAATAACCGCGAGACCACTTCTCCCAATGACTGCAGTTTTCACCAAAAACCAACTCAAACTTTATGGTATACCATACGATCTACTTTACATCACACCAGCACAAAATAAAGGTAACGTCAAAGTTAAAACAGGTCTTAGGTATATATTATCCGTAGGTGATATGGAAACTGATCTCACACACAGCATGTATTCCATAAAAATTACGATTTCCACCTAGAATTACAGTTATGACACGTTATGAACACCGTCATTGGTTCATCTGCACTACGTGTTTGCATTTCGTAATACGTCGTCTTATACGATTTGCATCTATTACACCTAAAAAGACCCTTATACTCGGGATCGTTTAGAATATTAGACGCGTGTTGTTTTAACATCTCTTTATCCGCTATTTTCTCAGTCATTTTAGCGTGAGGTCCACCGGGCCATAAACCTTGTGGAGATAAGTTTATAAGTTGAGACGTTTTAAGTTCACCTTTCAAAACTCTATCCTTAAGATTAGGCGAATTTTTCAAATTAAACATCATACTCAAAAACTTTTGTTTATACCTTCTAACATGTTCGCGATTATTCGACGCGGGTGTATCACCTCTCTCTAAAGTATAATTATAAGCCCAATTAGACGTACACTTTTCCAAGTTTTGAACTATAGCGTGTTCTATCGGTAGACCTAAAATTTCGGCGTACTTTTCCTTTGCGTACTCTCTCGATAACATCTTAGTTTAATTATTATTATTTACTTTTATTAATTTTAATTTAATACCGACTTAGGTGTTCCATTCCTGGTTTTTTACATTCCGAAAAAGATTCAGGGGAACACTCGTTGAATGGATCAGACGTTCTTCTAAAAATAGAATTGTTACGCGTTTCTTTCCATTCGGAATCTAAAACGAGGTTAGTGTAGAGTTCAGTTTCCCTGAGAAACAGGTAAACTATAAATAGGGCGATCAGTACAGTGATGGCTCGGTTCATTTATTAAAAGCAACTTTTTTATTTGTGAGTATACAATAAATGACTCTTGCTGTTTTAATAAACGAAAAGAGAAACGATATGCACGAAATAGACGTAGACATATCACCTGAAAAAAACGAAATATACAGAATACTCAGGGGTAAGGCGAGTTTTCTCGGACAATGGTCCGAAGAACAAGTCGTTATACTCAAATGCGAACAAAAAGATTCACCATTTGAACTAAAATTAAACACGAACAGGTTACCTCGACCGTTCACTAACATGCTCGTGTTTGGAAGAATACTACTCATACGAATGGACGATAATGCCGATCCACAAAATTTTACGCTAAAAGAGTACCAAAGACTCGTAAGTAAAACTCATCCGAGAACACGTTCGTCTTCGACTCTAATCGGAAGACCCCTGAGTAGGAATGTAAGCTACTCCTCTGAAGACGGCCTGTGAATACTTCATACATAATTGAAAATGGGATTCGGCCCATTGCATTGGGTTTGTCATTTTTATACCAAACGGGTTCTCGTTTACAACTTTCATAAAATCTTCACCGCCGTATTTTTTACCATCAGTTGCTTTCGTCATAGAATCATCCACTCTTTGTAACCATAAAACGTGTTCTTCATTCTTCGGGTCAAATTTTTTTACGAATGACATTATTATATATATACATCTCACACATTCTTTAACCTGTAATTTAATCTTTCTTTGTATCTCGTCTGATCAGCAATACCGTCAATCTCCTGACCACGTACGCTTATTCTCAATAAATCGTCTTTGTACTCAAAGTCGTAACAGTAAAAATAAGAAACACCGGTTGCCAAGGACATGAAATCAAGATCACTCTTTGTTTTTTCTTCGATGTGTACGTAATTACTTATCTCCTGCGGTGTTCGTCTTTTTGCATTTTTATCGGGATCAATCATTGCAACCGGATTTGATAAATTCATAACGGGCCATACACCAAACGACGAACGGTATCTACATATGTACCTTACACAGTTACGAGCGACACGCGCTTCGCTAAAACAGAGTATACGTGGACGTCCGTGTGGATCCGTCATAGTGGTGTACCCACCACGAGTTACGTGTATAAAGTGAAATTCCATTTTATTATACTACCATAAAAAACCTTAAGTAATATTAAGTATCCATGAATTTTCCAAAAACAGCAGGTCAGTGTCAGTATATGAGAGTTTTACAATCAAACAAACCAATAATTGTTGCGACGGGTCCAGCCGGTTCCGGTAAAACCATGTTCGCGTGTCAATTAGCGGCAGAACAACTCCAAGAAAAACAAATAAAACGCTTAATACTCACGCGACCAATTGTTGCAGCGGATGAAGACATGGGATATCTTCCAGGGGAAATGGAACGAAAAATGGAACCGTGGACGAGACCGATGATGGACGTCTTCGAACAGTACCTTACCCGTAACCAACTCGAACAACACGTACGCATAGAACCACTCGGTTTCATGCGTGGTAGAACGTTTAACGATTCATTTATAATTGCAGATGAAATGCAAAATAGTACACCAAACCAAATGAAAATGTTACTCACAAGGCTTGGTAACAATTCTAAACTTATCGTCACAGGTGACCTGAAACAGAGTGACCTGGGTTACAGGAACGGTTTAGCCGACTTAGTAAAACGCATAGACGGTCTAGAATTTAAATATATCGAACATGTCACTATGAGCGATAATGACATCTTGCGACACCCGGCAGTTGCTGAAGTTCTTAAGATGTATTAAGTATTTTCTGAATATCTTGAATAGTACTTTCTATGTATTTCTTATCAGTTTCATAACTCGATAACCAAGCGCGCATTTTACTTATAAACTCCTTATTATGTTTATACCACGCTAAATTATCTTTACTTACCCTTTTATACATGCTATACCCTTTACGGTGTTTTAAAATATCTTCTATAGTCACTATTTCGGTACCTATTTTTTCGAGATATTCTAATTCTTCTTCGAGCATGTATATAATTTAGTTGGATATTATTTTTTAATATTTAAATAATTTATATTCTAACAATTACCATATTTACACATGCAAATAAAATTATGTAGATAATGGATATCCACATACATATATTATTTAAAAATAAAGAATATGGTTATGTACTATGAAGTTTCTGTATGAAATAATGAGGATTGATTTCAGGTAAAAAAAATCAATTTATAAAACCGTTCCAATACATATGCTTCAATAGGACATATGTGATTATCTACCATTTTAAGAATTTTTAAATAAAAATCTTTTGGATGCTTAAGTATCTGGGATTTAGATACTATAAATTGTGCACCTGCACCAAAACTGAACATAAAATTATCTCCTTCGTCACCAAATATATGTTTATAACATTCACGTAGAGGTAATCCTGGATGATAACGACATCCATTTAAACTACATTCAATAATCTTTTCACTTAAAAACTCAAATTTCAAATCAATCTTTTCAGTTGTATATATTCTCAGGTTTTTTATAATATTTGGTGAATGATCAAAGGGATTACCTTGTAAAAATATTGTATAATCATCTAAATTGTTATAATTATCGCAAATATATTTGAAATATGTATGTGATTCTCTACCCACATTTTCCGTTTCAATTTCGTTATAATCTCCATTTAAAGATTCACCTTTATTATAAATAATAACATCAGAAAACTCTTTTGTCCATGATATGTCTTCATTATAACGGGAAACAATTATTTTCATTTAGTATTAATCTCTGTACAACTTTCATCTTTAATATATAAATTATCTAACTTAAAAACTATTCGCTACTTATATGAATGAAACTCGAAACATATAAAGAACTCGTATTTTCACAAACAAAAGAACCATCTGTTGCACAAACAAAATGGGCAAAGACGTCTAAATTGTGTATGATGTTTGCGGAGTTTAGAAATATGGATATTTTGAAATACAATTTATGGAATATCGCTAACGTTTACGGTGGAAGTGATACCGCTCTTGTTATAGTACACAGTAGCGAAAATAGAGACATGATCATGGAAATAACTAAAGACTGGGAAAATGTTAGATACGAAGAGTTGTACGATAAAAATATAGATGTAAATGAGTATAGTCGTCTATTTACAAGCATCGATTTTTGGAATATATTTTCGGAATATGACCATGTTCTCACAAACCAATGGGACTCATACCTATTTAAACGAATCCCAGAGAAATTTTTCAAATATGAATACGTCGGAGGGGCATGTGGGCACTATTTTATCAACTGGTATGGAAAACTTATGAATATATGTTCAATGACATGCGAATGTCCAAGATGTTTAAATAGCGATCATCAATTTAAAAGTAAATATTTTGATGACTTTCCAAATAAATTTATTATGCTTAACGGTGGATTTTCTTTGCGGAAAGTGTCTAGTATGTTAAACTTTTGCAAAGAAAGACAATGGAACGGTGAACCAGAAGATTTATTTTTTATAATATCAGATCTTACTCGACCCACGAGAGAAGAATCATTAGAGTTTGGTGTACAAGATTTCGTATCCGAAAACCCCGCAGGGTGTCATCAAATTTGGGTTCGTCATACAGAAGATTATATTTTGAAATTATTCAATCAAGTTAAATAAACATCCCAATTTCTCCACATCTCCCCGTAATCGTTCGTACCTTTTATGTCTGAATTATCAGCACCTTTTGCGTTGTTGTATTTACATTTTATAAATCTTATATTTTCAAAACGTATATCTTCTTCCGATGTATGTTGACCTATAAGACATTTATCCATATTTGCTCTAATATAATCTATAGAAGCGTTCATATAAGCACCTGGACCAGTTGGATATAAACAATCTAAACCATAATGTTTATGTTCTATGTTCCATTTTATAAGTTCTATCATTTTTTTAGAAATAGGATGTTTTGGAATAGAACCTATGAAAGCTGTATACATACAGTTCTGGTTAGGTGGACAATCAATACTCGTATAATATTCTTTTTCTGTATTGTTTAATAAATCAAGGGGTTGTAAACATATTTGTCTTATATCTGAATACCACCCACCTTCATTATACAATATTAAATGTCTCATAAAATCACATCTATATGAATAAGGTTTTAAAGTTTTATATAAATTTAAGGTTTCTTCATCAAAATGTTCATTTATATATTTAACACAGTCATCTCCAGAATATATCTTTACTTTATATTCCGGATTTAATCTATAAAAAGATTCGAGAGCTTTAGATAAACCTTCGGGTAATTTTGGTATTTTACCATCGTCTACTAAAAGAACTTTATGGATTATCCTTGGAATCATTATATTAAAGGTTATAGTATTTTCTTTAATATAATGAAACTATCTTACGCTATTTGTGTGTGTAATGAATCTCGCGATTTATTTTCACTCGTATCGTTCTTACTAAAAGTTAAGGACAAAGAAGACGAAATTAATATTTTAATAGATACTGCGCATGTCACTGAAAACGTTAAAAATGTTATAAAGTATTTTGGTGATAAAATAGTTACGTGTGAAAGAGAATTTGACGACGGTGACTTTGCCAAACACAGGAATTATCATATAACAAAGTGCACCGGTGATTACATATTCGTTATAGACCCAGACGAAATGCCAAAAGAAAAACTCATAAGAAACGTTAAAAAAATGTTAGACGACTCAAAGGCGGATTTAGTTTTGGTTCCGAGAATAAATATTCACCCGGGGTTTACACAAGAATGGCTCGAAAAGTGTAAGTTTAGAACAAATGAACTCGATTGGATAAATTGGCCAGATTACCAGGGTCGAGTTTTCAAAAATTCGGAAAAAATAACGTGGGGTAAAAACTTACACGAAACTATAACGGGTGCAGAAAGAATAATAAATTTACAAGCCGATCCAAGTATAGCCATGTGGCACATAAAATCTATAGAGAAACAAGATAATAGATGGAAAGAAAATGGTGACTATAACTTTATAAATTCAGGACAAGATAACTTATACGAATCGATGATGTAAAAAAATATTTTTATACTATAAATGAGTACATTTGAATCCGAAATAGGATTTTTTACAGTTTTTTTAATTATAGTTCTTGCTAGTGTCTATGTATGGACATCCTATAATGCCATAGAACTTAACAAAAATTGTAGTTCCAGTTCAGTAAACATTTCAAAAAAGTATAAAGATCTCGAAAAGTATTTAAAATACGCAATGACCGTAGCTGTATCTATACCCGCGGGTATGTTTCTCATGAAACTCGTACAAAACGAAGCGATTCTGTTCACGATAATATACAGTTTATTCGGTATAATATCGGCGGCTATAGCCATGGATATATTGAAAAACCCAGACTGTGAAAGTGTATCCACAGATGAAAAGAAAAATCAAGGGTGGATTACACTTGGTGCGTTTATATCTGTTTTTGTTTTAGCGTGTATATACGGATTTTATAAACGAAGTAAATATTAATAATGGAGATACGGGAATCCATTTACCTTTTACTCATGCTCTTGGCCTACGTGATTCGTAGAGCAGGAACATTTTCGTTAGAAGAAAAAATGAAAATGATTGATTTTATAAGTTACGTGGCTAAAAACTCACACGTTGGCGATGGCAACCGCTGTCAAACCCGTGAATGCGACCATAGCACCACGTCCTACATTACGCATGGCGAATGATTCAAACTCCTCTTCTGTTAACGTCGTAAACGCTTTCGTTACACTATACGTCGCTAACAAAGTAGAAAATAAACCTAAAAGTGAAAACGGTAAATAGTGTGTTTGTTCTATAACGTTCAAACCCGTAAGCGACCAGTTTGTTGCTCCAAACACGGAACCGTACATTGCCGCTCGACCGTTAACGGCTTCTATGAATGGTAAATTAGGTCCAGGTGGCGGAGGTTCGTTTGAACCCGTCGCAGGACGTCTAAACTTTTTATGTTTTGGTCGTATGGGTGAAAATTGAAGTTTTAAATTTAAGGAACGGTTAATCATTTTTGTTTATCATCTTTCCTCTCCTTTAATAATCTTTTTAATACATACAAACTCAAAAGTAAACCAATAACCGAGTATGTCGCGGAAACATTAGCACCTTTTCTGTACTGGTAAATAATCCAAAGGGTAGATGCAAGCATACCTACCAAAACTTGTTCTAGACTATAAGCTCTCATCGTTTCAGTATTAAATAAGTCTCTGGCGTAATACATCATTTCGATGGTACCGAATATCATGGCTAAAACTGCTATGTTATCGTCAGTGTTCATGTTCATTATATTTATTAAAGAAATTAATTCTTATAAGAGTATAAAATGTCACAAACACCCGAAAAAATCGTCGCGAATTATGATTCTAAATCAAAAAAGTCAAAAGAAGTTGCTTTAGAAATGAAAAAAATCGTCGAAAGGTACAAAGGTAAACGAATTACGAAAGAAAACGTGTGTGTTCTCGTTTCTACGCTCATGCTTCAAGCTCAAAACCTTAAAAATATATCTGGTCCAGATAAAAAAGATCTTGTAATGGATTTAATCTTTTCAATCATCGAACAAATCGACGAAGGCGAAACCGATAGCGAATTCGAAACACTTCTTAAGGCTATGGTACCCGGTATGATCGATAGTTTTGCACTCATGTTAAAAACGAGTACCGGGTGTAGAAAATTATTAGGGTGTTTTCGTTAAATAAATAGTATAAAGTTTCGAATCGTTTTATAAATACAATGAAATTTCCAAACTTGGAAACTATGGTAATGTATGGAATATATACTGTCAGAGATCTCATAATGTACACACAAAACAAACTTAATAAAAAAAGGGTTCGTATTCTAAACGAGTGCGACCAATGTTCGTTCGTATACTACGGGAACTTTTGTAATAATTGTAACGATATTAAAAATAATTCGCTCGTATAAAACAATGCAATGTCATATACAACCGTTGTTACTTATACGACCAAATTAAGAAACGAGGTAAAAAGTGATTGTTTATGTTGCGCGGAACGAAAACTTATAAGAAATCTTAAACACGATTTTTTAAAAAGGGGGTACCGTGCACACCAATTCAAATCCTGGCTTAACAGAAAGTGTGGAACATTAGTGATACGACGCGAAACCAGTTACGGTGACGGAATATCACTACCGTGTGTTTTGTGTAGAAAAGTCATAGATAAATACGAAATCAAATGGATTGCGCACGATGGTAAGACATGGATTCACTCTAAGAGAACGCCATGTCTTCCAAAATCGCGTCCCACGAATAAACAAAGGAAACGATTAGGGTTTGTTGGTTTTAATAATTAAACCCAAAGCCGTTTCTAAATTGTTCTCGTTTCGTTTGAGTGGTTTTTCCCTTTTCAAACGTAGCGTCTCGTTTTTACCCGTCGAACTTGTTATATCACTTAGTTTCTTAGTATTTGAAACGATAGGTATCACACGTTCAGGTACGGGTTCGGTTTCTATTTCTCTAGGTTTTTCTACGTCGACTACATTATTTTCTCTAAATTGTTCTATAGTTAAATCACCACCGAAAACGGCTAATCTTTGTCTATGCGGAGCACGTTTTATTTGACTAATCTTATCGAAAAGTTTACGACGCATAATGACCATGTTTCCACATATAAGTCCACCGCGATTACACCCGTACTTATCAATTGCGTACGTTTTCATACAACTCCACGAACAGAAGTTACCGGACGTATAAAATTTGTTTCGTCGTTCGTCGTGTTTGTGAGGCATGCTTAAAGCCGTACCTTCAAATGGATGGCAACACCACCAACACCACATTCTTGGTTTAAAATTACATTTTTTCTTTAAGTTAATACGTATATGGCAAAAAGTAAAAAGCATAGTATACCCGGAACATACCAATATTTGAATAACCAAGATAAAAAGTCGAAAGTACCCTTAGCTGCATTTGAAGCCGCACCTGCGGCCGCGTCTATAATTTCTTTCAGTTCTTCTGCAGTTTCCTGAATATCTTCTAAAGCTTTCGCTATAGCTTTAAAAGGGTTAGCTTCGTCGTAAATTAACATACATACGATAGTACCTATAACACCATATAAACCAAGCTTTTTCAAAGAGCTTTTTATTTTAGGATTATCTGTTATTTTTTTCAAAGCTGCTGAAGATTTATCAGCAAAATTTTTAAGTGCCTGATTATTTTTTAAATTTTCAACTTGATCAGAAAAAAACTGTTTAGCTTTTTTACCTCTTGATGGAGGAGGAAGATCAGGTAAAAGATTTCTTAAATTTTTAAATTCATCTGCATTTTGCAATGCAAAGTCGTCAGCTGCACCAATAATTTGATTATCTGGTATCCCCCTTGACCATTTGTTAACATCAGCAGGGTCCATTATATCAAATGCTAAATCCAATTTATCTGCATCAACATCGTCAAACTTTTTTATAAGATTGGCGTCACCTGTATCAATTTTTTTAAGAACATCAGCCAATTCATTTGGGGTGAGATTTTTTGTAACATCAGTAATTTGTGATTTGTCAAGTTGTTTAAAAACGGCATTTAATTTGTCTGCATCGAGGTTTTTTGCAACATCAGCAATTTTATTAGCATCGAGGTTTTTTACAATATTAGCGAGGTTATCTGCATCTATGCTTTTAAATGCTGTTGCCATAGTTTTCCCATCAATAGCTTTTATAATATCAGTAAGATCAGTTACATTTAAACTTTTAACAAAATCAACGTTTTTTAAAGAATTGAGAATCACATTTATATTTAATCCACCATCGGCATTCCTTATAAGTGATCCAAATCCCATTATTTATATACTTAATATATATTTTTTTATCCTGAGTATTCATGGCTTAAAGAACTTAATTTTCTTTATATTAATGATTTTAAGTATAGACGTCGGTATACGAAACTTAGCCATGTGTATGCTCGACGAAACTTCTAATCTTATTGTTCAGTGGG
>Ga0255759_10001270_pt1 | contig 22657 bp, 16 predicted proteins | sample 101ome_20_FD_179959 | JGI IMG/M metagenome (GOLD analysis project Ga0255759, IMG submission 179959) | Coastal salt marsh microbial communities from the Groves Creek Marsh, Skidaway Island, Georgia - 101404AT metaG (version 2) | ecosystem: Environmental > Aquatic > Marine > Intertidal zone >...
CATCGTCGGTAGCGCGGTGACCAAGGTTAAGATGAAACAGAAACAGGAGGAGGGCATCGCCGAAGCTCGGGGTGGATTACGAGGTCCTGAGAGTGTGTGGGGAAGCGGTACGGCTGGGATACTGTGCGCGTTGGCGGTCATCACTGGGTGCACGCCCGTCCCCGATCACCTCTGGCGTCTCGGATTTGTGGCGAGTTTTTGCAGCAAGCTCAGCGACACGACGGCGAGTGAAATCGGGAAGGCGTACGGGAAAACGACGTTCATGAGCACTCCACCGTTCAAACTCGTCCCGCGCGGTACAGAAGGGGCGGTAAGCGCGGAAGGGACGGTCGCTGGAATAGTCATCTCCACATTGTTTGCGTTGTTAGCGGCTTCCATCGGTCAGCTCGCCGGTTTCATGGAGGTCGGAGTGTGCGTTCTCGCCGCATTCGTCGCGACTTCGTTCGAGAGCATGCTGGGAGCCGTGGTGCAAGGGAAAAAAGGGTTCGATTGGCTGACAAACGATGTCGTCAACGGAATTCAGATCACTCTTGCCTCCATCGTCGCGGTGGTTCTTGGGCACGCGATTACGATATAGTGCATAGACGACTTTGTAAAATTACAACTTGGACTTAATTTTCGTGTCGAGTGGACCTTGCGCGAGACTTCTCCCTTGAATCGCGCAATTTTCCAGATACGGGCACGGTTGATACAACCCCCCGTACCGGGTCGCCCAGGCTCTGAGCTTGTTGGCGATGACCGCCGGACCGATAGAATCGCCCCAGTGCACGATTCCGCCACGGAACGCCGGGAAACCCATACCCAGGATGGACGCCGTGTCGATGTCCCCAGCCTTGACCACGATGCCTTCATCCAAAACTCGACAGGCTTCATTCACCACGGGGAAGAAGATCATCTCGGCGATGTCTTGCGGAGAGAGACCCGTGGGAACGCTGGAGCCGTCGAGCGGAAGGTTTGAAGCCGCGCGAGATGCCGCGACGAGTGCTTGGACACCTTCAGGATCAGGCGTTGCCTTGCGCTTTTTGTCGTATTTGTAAAAGCCTGCCCCAGTTTTTTCCCCGAGTCTTTTACTCGCAAGAAGAGACGGAATGAGCGGAGATCTGTAGACGCGGTCAGGGAAATCGTCGATGAAATTCTGTCCGACGTGAACACCCACATCGTGTCCGACCAAATCACCAAGACGGAACGGACCCATGGGCATTCCGAACATCATGATGGCACGATCGATCGCGTACGGATCGCAACCGATGTCAACCAAGGCTGTCGCACTCATTGTGTACGGGAAGAAGACCCGATTCACTGCAAAACCGGTGCAGTTGCCGACGACGACTGGAGTTTTCTTAATTTGCTTACTCAATCCCAGCGTATCCACCAAAATTTGGGGTGGTGTGGCGTCTGTGCGAATAATCTCGAAAAGCTGCATGACGTGCGCGGGAGAGAAGAAGTGAGCACCGACGATGCGCTCGGGATTCTTCATCTTTGCTCCAATTTTCGTAATGTCAATGGTGCTCGTATTCGTGCTAAGAATGCAGTCGGGCTTGCAGATTCTCTCCAATTCGCAAAAAATCTTTTGTTTGAGTCCAAGATTTTCGATAACAGCTTCGATTATCATGTCACACTGGCGGAAGTCTTCATCATTGAGAGTCGGGGTGACGAGAGACATGAGTTGACGAGCCTTGTCTTCCGTCATTCGTCCCTTTCGAACCATACTCCCCAGGTTGGCCTGGATGCGCCCGACGCCGGCATCCAAGAACTCCTTCTTGATCTCTTTAAGAACCACTCTGATTCCAGCGAGTAAGCACGCCGTGGCGATGCCACTTCCCATGAGACCTCCTCCGACTACACCGACGGATTTCATCTGGCGAGGTTTGAGACCGACGTCGGTGATTCCTGGGACTACATTCGTAGCGCGCTGCGCGAAAAAGAAATGTACCAAACCCTTAGCGGCCGGAGAAGACACCGCCTTCTTGAAATTCTCCGCTTCGCGTTTCAAGCCTTCCTGTGGACCTTGAGACAATCCCACCGAGACGGCGTCAACGCAAAGCGCGACGTGGGGCATCACCGACTGCACCCTCTTTGCCTTCTTCAAGGCCTCTTTCAGAATCGCCTCCGTGATCTTCGGATCGCCCGGTAACTTATCTTTACGATACATCGACATCTCGCGCTTCACGGATCCGCTCGCGATCGCCTTGGCCAGGGTCGAAGCCTCCGCCACGACTCTCGACGGGTCCGCAATCTTATCGATCAAACCTAGCTTCAGAGCCTCCTCCGCCTTGATCGACTTACTCTTCAGCATCATTTCCAACGATTTCTCCAATCCCACCAACCTCGGAAGCCGCTGTGTGCCTCCGAATCCCGGAATGACGCCCAACTGCAGTTCCGGAAGTCCCAGCTGCGCCCTCGGCGTCGCCACCCTCGCGTTGCAAGACATGGCCACCTCCAATCCTCCGCCCAGCGCCAAGTTTTCGATCGCCGCCACGCACGGCTTGCTCCCACCCTCCGCGTATCGACACAGAATCGCGTTGAAATCTCCCACATCGCTCGAGGGTTGTCCTTGCGTTGACTTTTTCAACTGCGAGATGTCGAAACCGCCGCTGAATTTACCGCCGGCGCCGTGAATGACGATCGCGCGTACTCCCGCGTTCGCCTGAGCGTCTTTGAGCGCGCGCTCGAGTCCCTCGAGGACGGGGACTGCCAGCGCGTTCACCGGCGGGTTGGCGAGCGTGATCACCGCCACGCCGTCCGCGATCGCCGTCGTGACCGGCGGCATAATTCGAGGTACAGAATCCTACGTCGATTAGTGGTCTCTCTCTCGCGTCGACGGCGCTCTCTCGCGCGTTCGAGCGTTCTGTACACGGGAAACGCGTATTTCGTTCGCGTGCGGGTGTCGAACACCGTGCGCCGAGGCGAAGAGTGACAACGGGATGGGGACGCAAGTCGAGGGCGCCGCGACAGTTACGAGGCGAAAGACGACGCAACTCGACGAGACGGGATCGAGCGACGAGAGGACGAGGAAAGGCGCCGCGTGGTCTCGAGATTTGGCTATGACAAACACCGTGGGCATGTCGTCGAGAAGGAGATCGAAGACGACGAACGGCGAGGCAAATGTATTCACGGTTGTCCATAGACGGCGCTGGCGGGCGCATTCTCGATGTCGAACAATTCGGTATCCTTCTTCTTGAGCGCTTGGACCAAACCTTTTTCTTTAAACGAGCCGATCGCGCGTGATTGATCTCGCGTACTTTCGCGCTCGTATCGCTCGTTGTCCACGAGACGACGTCTGAGGGCGCGTCTGACGTAGAGTGTGACGGCGCTGATAAGAATACCCATGGCGCAAATGGCTGGACAAATGTACGTCCAAGTCGCGACGAGAAGCTCGATGTGGGTCACGGTGTCCTTGATGGACTCGTAAAACGCGTCGTCCATGTCGTACTCGAGACTTGTCCACGATATCGGGACATAAACGTCGTCGCCGGGGGATGCACCTGACCAAAGCGTCGTGAAGAAGACGTCGGTGGGTTCAATCTTGAAATTTTGTTGAATCGGCACTCGCATTCCGAACGTGTTCCCGCTTGGTCGATAAATCATGAACAGTGCGTCGTGTTTGGTCGCGTTCGGACTGAACGCAGACGTCGGCGAGGTATGGTCCACGTATCCGCCAAAGACGCGAGGGTCAGCACGATACCCGTGAGGAAGCGTGTAGACGCTCGGGACAAGATCAAATCCACTCACGTTGAACGTGCCGTGATACTTTGTGTTTCGACCGCACGCCGTCTGATTGATGGGACAAGCAACGAACTCCTCGTGGGCGATCCCGTATGTTTCTACGGAAACTTTGGTATTCTTCTCCACCGTTCGACCTTGACGATGTCGGAGGGTCAAGGAACGCTTGAGATCCAAACCCATGCCAAAATCTGCCCACGCCGAGACGTCGACGAGCTCACCGCTTCTTTTGATTTCATGGTACTGACCAGAAGCGATGTCTTTCCCTCGAACGCGCTCGATGTGGGATGTGTGGGGATAGACGATGGGACCGACGCCGTCGGAACGACGCACGATGTTCGTCGCGTTCTCCGGCGAACCTATCCCGGTGGCCATGCGATACGGAGTCGATCCATACGCGTGAGCCCACGTCGAGGTATCCGTCACGTTCCATGGCACGTGATCCTCGTCGATCGTGCTCGCTTTACGAATCTTCGTGACTGATCGAATGTATCTCTGAGGGTCGTCCGCTGGAAAGAGAGGGGACACCGCGGGATCGTAATATCCAAAGATCCAATCTTCGACGGTTCTCTTGATTAAGATTCCACTTGATTGCGGGCCGAGGCTGGGACCCAACATTTGCGCGAACGCATCTACTCCGTACGTTGTCATGAGGTGACTGAGATAGCCTTTCCAGAGCTGGGCTTGGAAGACCGGAATCGTAAATGTCGACGCCAACGTCGCCGGATCCGTCATTAACATTCCCGCCGCCGTTATGCCCGTGGGATCGCTCGTCATCACGGCGTATATGCTGTTTGACAGCGGCGCACCAATGGACACCGTCGCCACCGGCTGAGACGCCTCCACAGCGGCCCAGATCGCGTATTCAGGGACGTGTTGAAATGCGGTGAGGAACTCTGCGGGAACTCCAAAGTTGCCGAGCTGCGTCACCGAAATCCCACCGAGAGGACTCGCGGTGAATATTTGCTCCACAGCGAGCGCGCGCAACGAGTCCTCGCCTCCCTGTGCGGCGACGACGAGGTTTGGAAACGCAGCGCCGATCGTCGGATCACTCGCGAGGCCTCCGAAGAGTTGCGTGATCCCGTCGACGAGAGCTGCAATGGTTCGTGGAAGCGCCGTGGCGAGAATGTTCGTCTCGCTACCAGCTGTTCGAACCATGCCGATGTACGCCAGGTTAAAAGAAACAATCTACGAGGACCAACGGTCAGTTGCATCGAATCGACGGTCGATTTTCGAAGACGTACCTCATCGGTGAGGGCGCACCCGTCGCACGAGCTCTCGGCGTCTGCGTCCGCGTAGAGGGTGGAGACGAAAGAAACCTCTGTGTCGTCGTTCGAAAACGTAATGTTTTGACGTTTATTGATCGTATTCTTAAGAACGTATGGTCCAATCTCCCTGAGCGCGGGACCGTGGGTCCCCGTGAGGACTTCAGACGGGTTGGTGACGTTCCAGAAATAAATACGAGCCTCGAGGTTGTTCTCGCACCTCGTCGTGCTTGTCACCCAACATTTATCCCCTTTATCAATCTTATAATCTGTGATCGGACGCAGAGCCGGAACGTAGACAAAAGCGAGGGGTAAACTGACGATCAAGAGCAGGGTTGACGCGGCGAAGAGAACCTAAGAGAGAGATTGAGTGCCAACGTTATTCACAGTCAACGAGGATGGTTTTGAATGAGGAATACTCACGTGGTAAAAGTAATTCTTTGTGCTCGAGTCCAAGCCACCGTACGTTCTCAGAACTCTCGTCGGACCGGTGCTCTTTTCATCGACTTCGATTTCGTGGAGAGTATCGTATTCTCTCGACATCGTGGTGAGAAGTGGAGCGAGTCGAGACGCGTTCTATTCTTGGTTCTCTCGTCGTCAACTTCAACGTGCTCGTGTTTGTTTACATTTCTAAAAGAATCATCGAGTTTAATCCTGCTTTTCGTCGGGTTTGGCCCAATACTTGGGCGTGTCTAAGTCCGTGAGTAATCCCCATCCGTACAACAACGCCAAAAGCGCTCCCCAAATCATGATGATGCCCATCACGAGGGTGGCTTGGGTCTCGCACAAGAGGCCGCACTCCGGCGCCTCTGACGCTTCCAAAGCCAGCAACGCGCGACCCGTCTGGCTATTCTTCTCATCACCGCACGAAGATCCATCTGCTTCTGGGTCCTTGCCGTAAAAAACACCGACGGCGCGCACGTTCTCGCGCTCGATCGCGTCCAAACCGTCCGCAAACGTCTCCCCGGCGGCTCTGGCGCTCGCCGACGCTTCCTCGCACGTGATCACGACGGCGCGCATCTTCCCCTCCGGCGCCTCCCGCCGAGCGTCAAAGTACGACCTTAATGGATCGATCGCCACCGTCACCTCTCGCTCGTCCTCCGACGAGGACGAGCCACACCCTGTGGAGAGAAACGTTCGGCGACTCCCGGCGTCGGCGATCGCGCCTTGGACCGCGTCCCCCCCTCCCTCGCGCGCGTTCGGCGCGAACGTGCCCACTCGCTCGTCACCCACCGCATCACGTGCGCTCTTTTCACCGCTCTCGCGTCCGCGCACGCGACGTAAGACATCACCTCGCACGTCGGCGCGTTGACTCTGATACACAAAGACGAGCTCAAAGTCGTCCCCGTCTCTCTCCATGGCCGCGCCGTCGCTCGCGCCTTCTCTTCCACCCGGCGCCACGCGCAGCGACGCACCAAGTGGTCGAGCCGCGTTCAGCGCGGTGGAGATCACCTCTTCCGGCGCCACGGGCGCGTACGTCGTCTCAAATCCGCGTCCCGCTCGGTGGGAAACAAATCCGAGATCTCCCGGCGTCTCAACGCGCACGAGCGCGCCCTCGCACGCGCCGATCGCCCCGATCGCGACGAGGGCGACGCCGATCGCGCGCCCGCGTCGTCCGCCGCTCGTCGACGCGCGAGGTGTCATCGTCGGTCGGTTCGTTCGTCCGCGGACTGGCGTCGCGCCGCAGAGCGCGGTGGGAGTGGACGACATGGTTCTCGCCGTCGGCGCCTCGGCGCGCGTCGCGATGGCGTCCTCGACGGAACCGAGAGAGGACTCTCGCGCGCGCAGGCTCCTGGGACGTCCGAGCGCGGACGCGCTCGCGCGCTTGCCCATTCTGTGCGCGCACTGCGACGCCGTCTTCACGCCCGATGCGTTGGATTACGGCGCCATCGCCTCGCGGTTCGCCGAGCGAAACGCGGTGTTGAGAGAAAAGTTCGTGCCGCTGTCTCGTGACGACGAGACGAACGAGTTTTTACTTCGGAGTCGTCGTCGAGGGGAGTTGGAGAATCGTCGGCTCGCGGCGGCGTGCACCGAGCTCCGAAAGACGATGTCGCTCACGGAGGCGAACGCGCGTTTAGGGCGAGGGGCCATGCACGTGCTCTCGAGCGCACAGGCTGAGGCGGTGTTGGCGAGCTGTGGGGAGAGTTTGGGAAGGAGCTGGTTTCTGGACGTCGGCGCCGGTTGCGGCGAGGTGACGGAGACGCTGGCGAGAGGTTTTGAGAAGACGTGCGCCACGGAGAGCTCGAGCGGGATGGCGGCGAGATTGCGCGAGCGTGGATTTAACGTCGTCTTAGAGAGCGATTCCATCGAGACCGTCGTGGACGACGTGCGAAAGCTCGGGGAGGATTTAGATGAGGACGGTTTCGACGTCGTCGCGGCGTTAAACTTGTGCGACAGAATAGACACCCCGATCACGCTCATGTCCCAACTGAGACGAGCGTTGAAACCGGAGACCGGGATATTGATATTAGCCATAGTCGTCCCGTTCAGACCGTTCGTCGAGGGGGCGGACGGGACGCGAACGAAACCCAGTGAGGTCGTGGAGGCCCCGAGCTCGGGATCGTGGGAAGCCGGCGTCGAGGCGTTGTGGGAGAATTTGATCGCACCCGCGGGATTTGAGCTCGTTCGTCTGTCTCGCGTGCCGTATATATCGGAGGGTGATCACAAATTCGGCGCGTACGTCCTCGACGACGCTATTTTCGTGCTCAGAGCCCCTCCTTTGTAGTCTTCGCGTTGTAGTCTCAACAACCGACGCGCACCCACCACACTTGTTCGCGCGCGTCGAGTCCTTCGTCATGTCAGCGGCCGCGCAGAGGTCGACGTCGACCTCGACCGCCCCCGTGAGGTCCACGGCGGAGATTCGCGCCCTCGTGCGTCGACAAAAGGTTGACCAACGAGCGACGCTCGACATTTACTTCCGAACGGCCGAGCACGTTTACGTACAGGTACGCGCGGAGAGCGACGCGCGCGGGGACGATCGCGAGTCCATCATCGCCTTGACGATCGTTCTGCGCGCGCGGTTGCGTCGGTTCACGCGCGCGCGGGCGAGCGTGCGGTGAATCGCACGAGTCTAAGATTATTCGACGGCGACTGGGCGCGTTGACCACCGGGCCGCGTATCGTCGCATCTCGCGCGCGCGAGACGTCGACGCGACGTTTGGAAGGATGCGTATTGATTATTCTCGTTCTCGTCGGCGAATCGCAGGTCAAGGTGTACAGAAGCGAGGGAAACATTCCCCAGTTGTATCGACTGTTGTACGCGTACGTCTCGGTGGTGTTGGACACCATGGCAGAACACGCGGATTGGAACGAGCAGAGGTACGCAGAGCGAGTGAGACGAGAGAAAAAACGCGTGGAAGAGGCGTTGTTGGAGTTGGAAGTGCTCCAGCCGGTGATCGACGCAGAGGCAGAGGTGTGGCGTCGATCGGCGCCGGCGGGGAGACCACCGCCGGTGGCGCGTGCTGACAGAGCTGAGACCGGACCGGATGGGGGTTTGGGAGGCGTCGAGAGAGGGATAGAAAGGGTAGCGTTAGCGGAGAAGCAAAAGAAGACGTCATCGTCGACGGCGTCGACGGTGAACGGAGAGGTGGTGTCGAAACACTCGATGTTTGAGACAAAGTTGCCGACGGCGAGTCAGACTAGCGCTGGTGCTCGAAACGCGGCGGCGCATCCGACGGGACGTGCGACGACGGCCCTCGTCGATCGCGACAAGAGCGCGAACAGAGGAAGTAGTGTTCCATCCGTGAAGTCGCCGTCGGGCGAGGCGAGACACGCGCACTCGCTCTTACCGCCGCCGCCTCCCGCGCCGCCCGCGCTGGGAGGCGACGAGTCGAATTTCTCTCAGAGCATTCTGTACAACGCGGCGAGCGTCGACTTTCAACCGAAAGTCATAGTTCAGGTTCCGACCACGGACGAGGCCGCGACTGATCACACGCGTCTGGACACGAGGCTCAAACTCTACAATCTGCGAGAAAAAGTCGTTCGAGGGGACGGCAACTGTCAGTTCAGAGCCGTCGCCGACCAACTATTTCGAGATCAAGAGCGTCACGCCGAGTGTCGAAACGTCGTCATCAACCAACTTCGCCGCTCTTCCGAGGACTACGCCCCGTACGTCCCCGAAAACTTCGACGATTACGTCCGAGCCATGCGTGAGGACGCCGCCTGGGGTGATCACGTCACCCTCCAAGCCGCCGCCGACGCCTACGGCGTTCGCATGTGCGTCATCTCCTCGTACAAGGACAACTTTCTCGTCGAGATCCAGCCAAAGGTTCAGCGCAGCTCCAGGGTGTGTTGGATCAGTTTCTGGGCCGAGGTTCACTACAACTCCGTGTATCCGATGTAATCTACTGTAAACCGAGATAGATGGAACGTACGTCTAATCTCCCGGCGGGTGAAAATCCGGCGACCGACCGACCGCCCAACCGACCGACCGAACGTCCCCCCGCGCGTCCGCAGACGGTCGCGCGTCGTCGCGTGGAACGCGAGCGCGCGCGACGAACATGTCGAGCGATGAAGTGTGTCGGTTCTTTCTCTCCGGGGCGTGTCGAAACGGCGCCGCGTGTCGCTTCGCGCACCCGGGGACGATGACGACGTCATCGGTGCCCGCGACGTCGTCGTCGGCGACGACGAGAGAGATGTGTAAGTTCTACGCCAGCGCGAGCGGGTGCACGTACGGCGATCGATGTCGGTACTCGCACGGAGACGCGCGGTCGGGAGATCGAGGGAGCGTCGGCGTCGGTGGCGGGATGAGCGCCGGGGCGACGGCGTTTCGGCCCAACGGGGGAGGCGCGTGGACGAACGGACCGCCGACGCACGTCGGAGGCGGGCAAGAGGACGTCGTGGAGGAAGAGTGGGGGTACGTGGATGAGTTCGGGAACTGGGTGGCGTTCGCGGACGAGTGCGACGAGGGGGCGAATGAATTTCTCGCCGCGCAACTGCCCGACGAGGACGAGTTTTTGGGCATGACGAGCGAAGGGCCGACCGGGGATGACTCTTGGGGGTATTTCGACGAAAAGGGCAACTGGGTGTCTCTGGAAGGTGATGCGAGCGCGTACCTGGCGACGCAGGAAGACATGGTGAGATGATTTTACAGCGCGAGCGCTACGCTCTTGACCGAATGAATTCTTTTCTTGTTTCGATTTCTCATTCTGGGAGTCGTGTACATTATTTATTTCGCACCGCTTGTAATGAATTCAACGATATGCTGATGAAATGAACTGACAAATGTATTGTTTTCGTCGCTGCGTAGGTTCGAGAAGAAGAGGCGGGTGGTTCCCCGTGCGAGGCGGATGTGGTGGGCGATGAAGCCTCGGGAGAGGCAGCTCCCGCCGAGAACGACGAGGACGAGCGATATGCAGCCTCGGCCAGTCTTGAGTGCACGGTGTGTCTTGAAGTGGTTTTGAGTAAGCCTCGTCTTGCAGATCGTCGATTCGGACTTCTCAACGCGTGTGATCACTGCTTTTGTTTGAACTGCATACGAGGCTGGCGTCAAGGTGGAGTTCAGCGAGGGACGGAGGCTTCCGCATCCTCGAACGAACAGGCGCGAATGTGTCCAATCTGTCGTGTGAATTCGCACTTCATCACACCAACCACGATCTGGCCGAGGAATGAGGAAGAGAAGGCGGCGACGATTGACGCCTACGTGGGTAGGATGTCAAAAATCCCGTGTAAACACTTTGATGGGGGCGACGGAACGTGCCCGTTCGGTACTTCGTGCCACTACGAACACAGATACAGAGCGACGGGTGAGCTCGAAGACGTTCAAATTCGCAAGAGCACGGCCTCGGACGGGAGTTTGAACATCCTCACGCCCGTTCGTCTGAGTGATTTTCTCAGTACGTCGCGTAGACTTACATGAGCCAGCGAAGGATTTTGTAATGATAAAAGTGATTTCATAAAAAATGACTTGGATGTGGAATACAACGCAAAGCGGGCTACAATGTTGCCTAAGGGTCATATGAGAGGTTCGGGCCGAGCCAACGCTCGACCTCCTTGAGTTCCATCTTTTTGCGTTGGGCGTACTCTGTGATTTGGTCAGAGGTCACCTTGCCAACGTTAAAGTATTCAGAGCAGGCACCCGCAAAGTAGAGGCCGGAGACGGACGCGGACGGAAGCATGGCGAAAGTCTCGGTGAGCTCAACGCCGATTTCTTCCTTGACGTTCATCAAGTCCCACATGGTGGCCTTCTCTGTGTGGTCCGGTTGAGACGGGTAGCCCGGAGCCGGACGAATACCTTGGTACTTGACCTTGAGCAAATCGTCGCACGTGAAGGATTCATCCTTGGCGTAACCCCAGTGATCCTTACGAACTTGCTCGTGAAGCAACTCAGCAAACGCTTCGGCAAGACGATCGGCCAAGGCTTCAGCCATGATGTACGAGTAGTCGTCATTCGCAGCCTTGTACTCGGCGGTGAGCTCATCGAGACCGAAGCCCGCGGAGCACACGAACATACCGAGGTAATCCTTCACCCCGCTTTCCTTCGGCGCGATGAAGTCACTGAGCGCCATGTAAGGGTCATCCGTATCCTTCTCAGCTTGCTGACGAAGGGTGTAAAAGGTGTGTTGGGACGTGGTTCTCGACTCATCCGTGTACACCACAATGTCGTCACCGACAGAGTTCGCCGGGTAAAAACCAAACATACCCTTCAACTTGAGTCTGTTGTTTTGCTTGATCTTGTCAATCATCGCGTTCGCTTCATCGAAGAGCTTCTTCGCTTCGGCGCCGACAGAAGCGTCGTTGAAAATCTTCGGGTAGCCACGGTTCGGGTAACGACCGCGCAGCTGCCACACTTGGAAGAACGGATTCCAGTCGATGTAAGGGAGAACGTCATCGATCGAAACCTCGATCGCCTTCGCACCGCAGAACTTCGGCGTCACCGGAATGTTCGGGGCGACAGAGAAGTCCACGGGGGTTGCCGTGGCTCTTGCCTTATCCAAAGAGAGGTACTTGCGGTCTTCCAAGCCAGCGTAGAACTCTTCGCGCATCTCGGCGTAGGTTTCATTGATGTCGTCCATGAAATCGCTGTTCTTCTTCGCGTCCAACAAGGTTTGCGCGACGGGAACGGCGCGAGACGCGTCAAGGACGTGAATAACGCCGCCGGAGTAGTTCGGAGCGAGCTTCACAGCCGTGTGCATCTTGGAAGTGGTCGCACCACCGATGAGAAGCGGAATCTTCATGCCAGCCTTTTCCATTTCTTTCGCAACAGTCACCATTTCGTCCAAGGACGGGGTGATCAAACCGGAAAGACCCAAGATGTCCGCCTTGCTCTCCTTGACCGCGTTTAAGATGTTTTCACACGGGCACATGACGCCGATGTCAACAACCTTGAAGTTGTTGCAACCCAACACGACGGCGACAATGTTCTTACCGATATCGTGCACGTCACCCTTCACGGTGGCAATCAAGAAGGTACCGGCGGTGGACGCTTCCGTGCTCCCAGTGGCAGCCTTTTCAGCATCCATGAACGGGATGAGGTGACCAACCGCCTTCTTCATCACACGGGCAGATTTGATCACTTGCGGCAAGAACATCTTACCGGCACCGAAGAGATCACCGACAACGTTCATACCGTCCATGAGAGGACCTTCAATCACTTCCAAGCACGAAGCGTACTTGCCGCTGGTACGGCATTCTTCCGTATCAGCGATGCAGAACTCGTCGATACCCTTGATGAGGGCATATTCGAGACGCTTCTCGCAGGGTTGGTTGCGCCATTCCTTGCCAGAACCGGCCGCCTTAACGGCCCCGCCGCCACTGGCACCCTTCTTACGAAGATTGCACGGCGTGGACTTCGGGTCGAGGGTAGCGGCGAACTCGAGCATGCGTTCGGTTGCGTTCGTGCAGCGGTTCAAGAGAACGTCTTCGACGTACTCCAACAACTCCTTGTCAATCTTCTCGTACACATCCTCTTCAACTTGCGCGGCGTTCACGATACCCATGTCCATACCAGCCTTGCACGCGTGGTACAAGAAGGCGCTATGGAAGGCGCGGCGCACGGGCTCGTTACCCCGGAAGGAGAACGCCAAGTTGGAGACGCCACCGCTAATCTTGCAACCCGGGCAGAGTCGCTTGATTTCGCGCGTAGCGTTGATGAAGTCAACGGCGTAGTTGTTGTGCTCTTCCATACCAGTACCGATCGTCAAAATATTCGGATCAAAGATGATGTCTTGCGGGTTGAAACCAACCTTCTCCACCAAGAGCTTGTAAGCGCGGCAGCAGATGCGCACCTTTTCAGCCTCGGTGGCCGCTTGACCTTGCTCATCGAACGCCATCACGACGACAGCGGCGCCGTGACGCTTCACGATAGCCGCGTGACGCAAGAATTCCTCTTCACCACCCTTGAGGGAAATGGAGTTCATGATGCACTTGCCTTGGCTGCACTTCAAGCCAGCCTCGACGACGTGGAACTTGGAAGAGTCAATCATGAACGGCACCTTGGAAGCATCCGGCTCAGACACGAGTAAGTTCACGAAGCGAGTCATAGCGGATTCGCCGTCAATGAGACCATCATCCATGTTGATGTCAATCACATGCGCACCGTTCTCGACTTGCTTGAGAGCAATGGCGAGAGCCTTCTCGAAGTTACCGTCAACGATCGCCTTCTTGAAAATGGTTGAGCCGGCGACATTGCAACGCTCACCGAGGTTGATGAACGTCTTGCGGTAGTTCTTCTCGTCCGGCTGGTAGTTGAACGGTTCAAGACCAGAGATACGCATGATGTTCGGCACGTCGTGCTTCTTGCGGGGCGTGTACGGAGCAACCATGTTGGCGAGCGCGCCAATGTGGTCATCCGTCGTACCGCAGCACCCACCGATGGCGTTCAAAAGTCCCTTCTCGAGGAAGACGCGGCAGTCTTCCGCCATTTCGGCACCCTTTTGATCGTAACCACCCATGGCGTTCGGCAAACCGGCGTTGGGGTACGCGAAAACCCAGCAGTCAGCACACTTGCTCAAGTTCTCAATGTACGGCACCATATCCTTCGCGCCGAGGGCGCAGTTCAAACCGATAGCCATAGGCTTCGCGTGGCTCACAGAGTTCCAGAACGCTTCGTTCGTTTGTCCAGACAACGTACGACCAGAGTTATCAACAATCGTACCGGAGATGAACAACGGAAGACGCGTACCGTGGGCATCAAAGAATTTCTCAATGGCAAAAATAGCAGCCTTGGCGTTGAGCGTATCAAAGATCGTCTCCACCAAGAGGAGGTCAACACCGCCCTCAACGAGCGCTTCGATCTGCTCATAGTACGCATCAACAATCTCATCGAACGTGCACGCGCGGAAGGCCGGGTTCTCAACAGACGGAGACACGGACAGCGTTCTGTTCGTCGGGCCAATGGCACCGGCGGCAAAACGCGGCTTGCTCGGATCTTGCTGGGTGAACTTCTCGCACGCCGCCTTCGCGAGGCGAGCCGCGGCCAAGTTCATGTCGCGAACTTCTTCCTTCTTGTCCAACTCGTAGTCCGCTTGCGCAATCATCGTCGAGGAGAACGTGTTCGTCTCGATGATGTCGGCGCCGGCGGCGAGGTACGCTTCGTGGATCTCAGAGATGACTTCCGGCTTCGTCAACACCAACACATCGTTGTTGCCCTTCAAGTCATGGGTGTGATCCTTGTAACGCGCACCTCGGAAATCATCCTCGCTGAGCTTGTACTTTTGCACAGCCGTGCCCATGGCGCCGTCGATGACCATTACGCGTTTCTGCATGATACCCTCGATGACGTCAAACGCCGGGGACTTTTTCAGCGGATCTTCGTACGCCGCGTACGTGGGCACCTTGGGACGATTCGCCTTTGGTTTCACCGCCGGATACTCCTCGTAGTACCCGGGTTTATCCCCGTACCTCTTCACCACTGGCTCCTCCATCTCATTCACATTCAACGCATCCAGGGCGTACGCCGTCACCGCGGCGATCGGCGCCAAGATCGGTGTGAGCACCACGAAGAGCGCGGCGCACAGCGCGAGCACGAGAAAACCGAGCACCGCGCTGAGCGCGCCTTTACCCCCATTTTCTCTCGACGCGTTGTACCATCGCGCGTACGCCAACCTCGCGCGCTCGAGGTCGACCACCTCGCGCGCGAACGTCAGCCCCGGGACGGTCGCCATAGCGATCTCAACCTCGCGCGGGGGGATCTCGCGCTCGCGACGTCGAGGCGAGCGCGCGCGTGCGGTCCGGACGAGAGATTCGAACGGATGGAAATTCGTTCGACGCGCTCGCGGCGTCCGCGGTCGAGGCACCGGGCGGCGTGTGGCGAGGCGAGCGCTATCCGTTCGCGCCGTCGGTTGGTCGGGCGCGCGGGCCGACGCGCGCGGACGTTCCGTCCGGAAAGTGAGTGGGGGACTGGATTGGGGAGTCGGGAACGGTGAAAATTCGAATGGGACCGGGAGCGAAGCGAACCTCGTCGGAGGCGCGGCGCGTGAACTATCACAAATCGAAAATCTACTAAGACGCCGTCGCCTTGGCGGAGGACTTTTGTGAACCGACGTCGTAGCCGCGGTTGATTTTGGGAGAGTTGGCGAGCTTGGCGCTGCGCTTGCGCTGAAAGGCAACTTGACGCTCGCGGAAAATTTGAGGAATATCCTTGCCCGTCGTTTCCATCTCTTTTTTGTAGGAATCGAGGACGACTCGAACGTCTTGAACGTTCAGACGGACGATAGATTCGAGGAAAGGCATGAGATCCAACAGGGCGGTGTCTTTGGAGCCGTCATCGTACGTCCACGGTTTGATGGGAATGACGTTGGCGGGGTGAAGTTCGGCGCTCCTCGGCTTGCTGCTAATGTACAAAATTTGGCCCATGTCCCGGTTCAGCTTGCTCAAGTCTCTGATGTACTCTCCGTTCTTGTACTGCGCCGATTCTCGATACAGACGGTGGGTGACGTACCTCGTCGGATCCAAGCGCTCTATGATGGGGTCCCCGTACGTCATCAACTGGTCCGTGAAAATGACCATCTCGTAAAACTGCGACATGTGCTTCAAAAATCCATCAACTCCCGGGCGCTTGAACACTCTCCATCCACGCTCGCGCTTCCAATTCGAATTGATGAGCGTGTCGTCTAAGTCTAACACCAGCGTGTGTGGAATGTACTCGGCTTGCGGCGGGTGATCGGGCAACAACTTGTCGCTTATGGGATCTAGATAATTGTGCGACTGATCGTCCATCCACTGGCGCAGCGCGAGCAATTGTTCGATGAATCCTCCGTATGCCCCCTCCACCGGGGTCCCTCTGAGCGCGCTCGGCACGTGCGTCTTCTTCTCCACGCTCTCCGCCAGTTCCTCCGTCGTGCTCGCGTACATCGAACCACCCACCACGCATCCCACCGCCGCGCCGACGACGAGCGCCACCGTCCCCAATCCATCCGAAAGTTTCCCCGTCACTTCCTTCGCCTCTTCGCGCCCCGTGGAGAGCGCCCGCCTCGCCGTCGCTCCCGCGAGCGTCGCGTCCGCGTTCGCTAATCGCGAGGGCGGCGTCCGCGATGTCTGCGCGCGCACCGCCGCCCTCGCCGCCGCTCTCGCCGCCGCGCGAAACATCTCACCGTGCGCGCGCCTCTCGCGCTCTCTCTCTCCCTCGCGCGCGTCCGCTCGCTCGCCTTCCGCGCGCGTCTCTGCCGCCGACGCCGACGATCGGCTGAGGACGATCGGGCGCCAATTCGACAAAACGCCGCGCGCGCGTCGCGTCGCTCTCGGCGCGCGCGATGGGAAACGCTCAAAACAAGGCGCGAAACGCCAACGGCTTCGCCTCGCCTCCGGACACGCGATCGAGGCGGTCGAGGGACGGACGAGGCGGGCGCGAGCCGAGCGCGTCGAACGGAAGCGACAGCGGACGAGGGGGCGCGCGCGAGGACGAGCGCGAGGGCGGAGGATGGGGACGCGCGGACGCGCTGTCGTACGGGTGCGTTTGAAACGCCGCGTTGGACGGCGAGACGGGGGACGCGCGACGCGCGCGCGCGCGAGGAGGTCGAGAGCTCGCGAGGGGCGAGGGACGCGGAGTCAGCGAGCGACGCAGGGACGCGGGAAAGGGGCGAACGACTGACGACGACGACTCTCGGACGATTTCAAACAGGCCACAAACGCCCACGGTACCCATACCGTCGCACGGGCGACAGGGCGGGGAGTACCCGGCATGGGCGACGACGGAGCCCGCGCTCGTGCCAACGGCCATCAATTGGACCCAGGGCGGGAACAGCGTCGAGGTGGAGGGGAGCTTTGATAACTGGCAGTCGAGACAGACGCTGCATCGAAGCGGGAACAGAGAGTTTGCGATCATCATGTCTCTGCGACCTGGGGTGTATCAGTACAAGTTTATAGTGGATGGACAGTGGAAGCACGCGCCGGACCAACCGGCCATGTACGACGAGATGGGCAACGTCAACAATGTGCTCGAGGTGCAGGAGTACGTGCCGGAGATTTTGGATAGCTTAGACGCCTTCACGGCGCCACCCTCGCCACCGGCGAGTTACGATTGCGCTCTGTACACGGCGGATGATTTCGCCAAGGATCCGCCGCCGCTACCGCCGCAATTACACATGACGTTGCTCAACATGCCCATGGTGCCCGACGCGCCGAATTTACTTCCTCGTCCGCAGCACGTGGTGCTCAATCACACGTACTGCGACGGCACAAAGTCGGCGAACGGGGTGCAGGTGCTGGGAACGACGCATCGATACCGATCAAAATACATCACGGTCGTCTATTTGAAGGCGGCGCCGTCGTCGTCGTCGTCATCGTAGCGCGGCATTCATTGTGAAATACTACTCTTAGACTCTCAAATCAGGCGCATGTCTCGGCGCACGACGCTTCGCACTCTGATTTCCACTCGAACGCGTGCTCAAACGCGCCGCACGTCCACCCGGTCGTCGCGTCGTCCGAATCTCGGAAATACGCGTGCTCGAGCACTCGCGCCGCGCTTGGACGCTGACCGGGATCCCAGGAGAGAAGTTTACGAACCAGGCGCAACGCCCACACGGATTCGAAACCGACGCCGAGGGGATCCCTCTCCTTGAACGCGTTCATCAGGGCGGTTTCGGTGCACTCCCACGACAGAAGCGGTGCGACCTGCGTGTCTGGAGGAACTATGCACAGCTCGAGCATCGCGCGCAAGCGATAGGCCACCAAACGAGCCTGCGGATGGACGCCTCGCAATTCGCGCTCGAGCGTCAGTCTCGTCTTGCGAGAAATCTGAGAAAACGCTCGAGGAGATCCGAAGGTTAAAATCTCCGCCATCATCACGCCGAGCGACCACATGTCGTATTTCTCCGTCCTTTGAATCGAATCGTTACCGAATAAAACCTCAGGAGGAGAATATTCGGACGTCTCCTGCGCCGACGTTGGTCCCTCGTCGCCGTACAGTTTGGCTCGGCTTTGCGCGTCCACGGCGCTTCCAAAGTCACCAAGTCGAGCTTCGATGAGATCACCATGTATTCTCACGAAAACGTTCGCCGGCTTGATGTCTCTGTGAATGACACCGAATCCCGAATGGGTCGCGTTGACGGCGGCAAAGACATGCCTCAAGATTGTCTTGAGAGTTCTACCGTTGCCGCGCTCGGAGCGCGCCGCGCGCCACCAATCGCTTTGAGTGACGAGTTGAAAGCCGCCTTGTCGGTCGTTTGGTTGCGGCGCATACATCAAACGCTCGAGCGATTCGCCTTCGTCTTGAAACACCAACCACCGCTCTCGTCCGCTCGTGGGCGCGCTTTCAAAGCTGTGCAAAAATCGCGCCAGGTGCGGCGACGCTCCGCACAACAGTTTTCCAAAGTGTATCTCTCGTTCGGCGCTCAGCCGCAGGGCGACACCCTGATCTATCAAGATACGTTTCATAATCACATCGGGTGATAAAAACGCGTCGGAAACCGTACTCCGATCCGGTTTACACTCCCACTGGTGAGAGTCTGTCGCGCGCGTCATCCGAGCGCGCCAAACCTCTCCAAAATGTCCTCTGGCGAAGGGCTTCTCGCGCGTGAAAGTTTTCTCATCGTGATTCTCGACTATGTCGACGTACGACGTAATGGCATCTAGCACGTTCTTGCTATCTTCGCTCACCCCGGGCGCGAGCGCGAGTGCGGCGAGCGCGCCTTCGATGGCGCTCTGCTCAAACAGTTGACTCGCCGCGTCCGTGACGAAGAAATCGTCCTCGTGTCTAAAAGGCGTCTCAGCGGGAAAGTATGGACCCGACGACCACGCGACCATCTCTCGCACTTCGTACGCCGAAATTTTAGAACCTATCTGTGGCACTTCGGCCACTAAATCGGAAGGAGCTCGTTGAAAAACTCTGCGCTGCTCGCGACGGCGCGCGAGTCTTCCGCTCGAAATCGCACCGAGAGCGACGTTATCGGATGATCCGCGTTCGAGCGCACACTTTAACGCTCTCGTGATGTCTTCTCGCATTTTTTGCAACGAACCATCGATGGTGACTTCATCCCAAACGTCGGTCGCGACCTCCTCGCTTGATCCCTGGGCGCCGTCAAGGGTGATGACAGGTGCGGCTTCCGCAGACTTGCACTCGCGCACGTCACCAAAGACAAAGTCGCACACCTCGTCCGCCCGTAACCGCTCCATCGTACCATCGGATGTGACGATGATTCCGAAATCCTCGTCTCGCCATCTTCCTCGCGTCACCTCCGGCGTGGCTACGATTCCCAACTTTTTGTGCCCGGCGCCACCTATGGCTCTCGTGACGAGAAATTCTCCACCCACGCGCCAGTGCCCCCTCGAATCTACAACGTCGACTCCGACCCCGAGCAGTCGCGCTCGCTCGCTTCGATCGTTCGGTCCGTGTTCATTCGTGAGCTTACGCGCGCGAACGCGTCCATTCACATCGGCAAAGCACGCGTGCGCCGCGCTATCGCCCGCGTGCGCGACGACGAACCCATCGCTCCCGTCGCTCGCCGCGATCACTACCGTCGTTCCCGCGCTTGAGGAGGAATTCACACGATTCCAATCCTCGTCCATGCGTTTCACCGTCGCGCGCACGGCGTCAGCGACGTCCACAGACGTCGCAAGCGTCTCCTCTAAAGTCTGCGATAATCTTCCCGCCGCCGTCGTCGAAGCCTCATCGCCGTCGTGTCCGTCAAACACGCCCACGAATCGCACGATGCGCTCGAACTCAATCGTACCGATGACGCACGCGTCTTCTTGCGCGCGTCGACGGCCTCGCGCGCGTCCGCACGCCGGCGGGACGTTGACGGGCGCATTCGTCGCTCGAGGAAGCTCGAGGTCGAAGGCGCGTAAAACGCCGATGACGAGGGCGCACAGACCGATGAACACGGCGCGCGCGAAGAAGAATCGCATCGGCCCCGGCGCGGGTGCCGGTGACGCGCGAGACATCCCGCGAGGCGGGACGTGGGGTCGGCAGCCGCAAGGAGTTAGTTGAAACGCGAATGAATGAAAAAATGTAAATACACCGCTGTACACGCTAATAATCTACACTACTCGGTCGTCGTCGGCGACGACTTCCTCGATCGTTTCCTCCTTTACATTTCCCGCTTTGATCACGACGACGATGCCCGCGAGCAAGAGCGTCCCTCCGCAGAACGTAAATGTTTTCGGCGCCTGCGTGCGATACGCAAGCCAACCGATAAACGTTCCGATCACTGGTTCCATCGTGGTTACGATCGAGACAACTATGGATGGCACGTATCCGAGCGCAAAGTTGAATCCGGTGTGACCCACTATTCCGGATATGAAGGCTAGAAGGACGAACCAGCCGATTTTACTCGACGTGGCCCAACCGAACACCGGCGTCTTCTCGTCGAAAATTGCCGCGAAAATAGCGAGGAACACTGCCGCGAAACCGGTGACTGGGAAAGCGTACACGCTCGTCGGCATCCACGATCGAAGCGAGCGACCGCACTCTATGTGAAATACGATGGATACGGCTCCCAGGAAGGCGAGCGCGTCTCCGTGCGCCGTTACCTGGGCATCCTCTTGAATGTCGAGGAGAGCAATCGACGCACCCGCCAAGCTCACGAGGACTCCCACTATTTCCATCACGCTCGGACGACGTCTCTTGAAAACAGCGTTCCACACGAGCACGAGCAGAGGACTTGTCGTCACGAATAGCAAGGAATGAGCCAGCGACGTCATGTCCAAACTCGCCACCCACGCCGCGAAATGAATAGCGAGCGCGAACGAGCTTCCGAGCAGCGTCAACCACGTCTTCCGCTCGTACATTTTCGAGTGTTTCATCTCCAACCTCTCGCCCTCACTGGGCGCCCGACTCGACGTTCGGCTTTCCCACAGCGACAGGGGCGCAAGAAAAAACGTCGTCAGCGTCAGCCGCCAGCACGCCCTCGATATCGGCGGCGTCTGCGCCAGTTCATTTTGCAGAATCACCCCCGCGAACGATATTCCGATCGTCGCAAACACCAATACAATCCACACGAACCACGGCGTTCGCGCCAACAGCGCCGACACTGCGCCCGCCGCCGACCCGTCGTCCGCGTCGTCCTCGCCCTCGCCCTCGGCGTCCTGCCTCGACAGAAAACCGCGCAGTCCCGAGCGTCAATCGCCGCGTTCGCGTCCCGCGTTGCGCGCGCGTTCGAAAGCGTAAAGATGTTCGTGGCAAAAAGTAGAGCGAACGGCGTGGATAGCGCCGCTCGCTCGTCGCAAGCCGACGAGCTGTTTGATGTGCCCCGGATCATGAGTACGTCTCGGCACTGATAGCCGGGAGACGTATAGATACACCGGGAGAGTCGCGAGAGATCGAGCGTCGACGTCGTGAAGAGCGCACAAAGCGTACCTGTCGCATGGAGCGACGCGCGGCCGCCAAGCCCCCGCGCGGGGTCGCGCGGGAGGCGAGGGGCTGAGAGTGGGGAGCTCTGCCGAGGCGGCGGCTGCGGTGCTTTGCTTTTTACAGGCGCGACGTGCGCGAAGCTAAGGACTATTTCGGGTCGACGGGCACGGATGGCGCGATGCCACACATTTCTTCGCTGAATTCCCAGAGTCTGGACGCGAGACGCGGGTCTCGACTCGGGAGGCTTGATTTCACAGGTGAGCAGTTGTTAAAGTAGGTTCCCTCCGGAAGGGTGTCGGCGGTGAGACAATACAGCGGCGTCGCGGCGGCGTCTTCCACGGATGAAATCATCACAGAACTGAGCGCGCCCGACAAGAGACCACCACCCGGGAAGTCGAGGGAACGCTCGAGTTCGAGCTGTGTCATGCCGGGCGTCACCGCCACGCAGCGCACCGGCGAGCCGCTTTGTTCCATCCGTTCCGAGAGCGACCACGCGTGTAAAATGTTCGCCAACCGACTCTGACCGTACGAATTCATGGCTGTGTACCCCATCGCGTTGTTCAAATTGTCAAAATCGATGCCTCGACTCGGTTTGACGGTGCCGCGACGCACGCGATAGGTGAAGTGATGTAAATTCGAACTCACATTTACCACCCGTCCTTCCCGTCCAGACGCCGCCGCCGTGCGCACGAGCTCATTCATCAACAGCGCCGTCAACTTGAACGCCACCAAGTGATTCACCGCGAAATGCTTCTCAATCTCATCCTCGGTGAGCGAAAACGGTTCCAACGTCGCCGCGCACGCGTTGAGCACGCCGTCCAGTGCCCACGCCCGCGCGCAAAACGCCTCGACGAACCCCTCCACCGTGTCCAACCGCTCCGGATCCATGTGCATCACCACTAATTCACCGAGCGTCGCCACCTCCACCGCGCCGTTCCCGTCTC
>Ga0255759_10001278_pt1 | contig 22590 bp, 23 predicted proteins | sample 101ome_20_FD_179959 | JGI IMG/M metagenome (GOLD analysis project Ga0255759, IMG submission 179959) | Coastal salt marsh microbial communities from the Groves Creek Marsh, Skidaway Island, Georgia - 101404AT metaG (version 2) | ecosystem: Environmental > Aquatic > Marine > Intertidal zone >...
GTCCTGAGCTCTGTTTGCACTGTCGCCACTTTCTTTAGGGGCTTCAGTTGTTTCTGCAACAGGTGCTGCTTCTGCTTGTGGAGCCGCTGCTGGTTCTGCTTGAGCAGGAGCCGCTGGTTGTGTTGGAGCAGATGCTTTAGATTTATTAGGATCGCCTGTAGCCTGGCCCATGCCTGCTGGCTTAAAGTATTGACCCCATTTATCCATGTCATATGCTTCACCATCAACTGATGCTTCAAACATTTCCTTCATTACTTGAAGTTCAACGTCACCTGGCTTCTTAGGTAAGAAGTCATTCAAGTTAAACAGTCCGTTAGTGTCAACTGCTGCCTTTTCTTCATCACTCAAAGCACGTTCTCTACGTGACCATTGCGATGTTGAATAGTCAGCATAACCACCTTTAGAAGTTTTCTTAATTCTAAAGTCTACGCCACGCATATAATCTGTTGGCAATTCTTCCAACTCAGGATCCATTAATGCACCCTTAATAATTTGGAAAATTTGTGGACCAATAATAAAACGTCTAATTGGATTATCTGGTGTTGAATCTTCTTTAAGTGGATCATCAACTACAAAGCCTTGGAAAATATATGAACGCTTTTTCCAATATTTACGTCCCATATCCTCTAACGACTTGTCCTTGAACCATCCACGAACTTCGGAAAGAATTGGACATGTTGTTCCGTCATTATACATTTCCACACATGGAACCTGCACAATTACGTTACGGTTATCTGATTCGCCTTTTACACCTGCGAAAGGTAATTTGATCATTGCACGTTCTACCCAAAAGAATGTGTTGTCACTATTGCCATCTGGTAAGAAACGAACAACCGCTTCTTTGCCTTCCTGCATATTCCAATGTGGGTAAATTGCATTGTCTCCACCACCAGTTGATCCAGTAGTGCGATTTTGTTGTTCCGCTAGTTTTGCGCGGATTTCTGCTAATGATGCCATTTTGTAGCCTCCTTTGTTTGCCTAATAAAAAAATGTCATTTATGCCTAATGCATACTCTATATTATATGCAATGTTATTTATCTTGTCAAGTAGTTTTTTAAATTTTTCTGATTTTATTAATCCAAACTCTACTTTCATACAAATAACTCTTCATAAATATATAGCAAATGGAATCACATACTCTTGAAAATTTTGGATATGTTAGTGCATCCTTACCAGATGAATTGTTTTTGTCAATACAGCAAGAATGTAAACAAGCACAATCACTTAATCAAGAAATGATATCTGGATTAAGTGGCAATGGAGTTCCTAAGCACTACTGGTTAGATAAAAGTCAAGAACATTTAAACAAATTTCTAATAAAAATATTAAATGAATTCAATTGGAACTTTCCAAATCTATATAACATAAAATTACTGACTAAAGACTTACCTTTTGCATTTGGTAAAAGTTGGATTAATTTTCAACAACAAGGAGAATTTGTTCCTAATCATACACACGACGGTCTTTATAGTTACACTATATGGATCAATATACCTTATGATAAATCAGATAATAAACATGCAGGCAATTTTGAATTCACTTATAATGATATTATAGGCAATTTAAAACAACACACTATTAAACTTTCAAGACATGACGAAGGAAAAATTATTTTATTCCCTTCTAGACTTCCTCACATAGTATATCCATTTTATGATAGCAATGAAACACGCATTTCGGTATCAGGAAATATTTTATTAGACGCAAAATAAAAAAGGGCCCGTAGGCCCTGTTTGAGATTACTTATTCATTACATACATTGTAACTTCAAAACCAAATCTCATTTCTTCGAATGTAGGTTTAGTCCACATATTTTTTCCTTATTAAATTAAAAAAAATGTAACTATATGTTACAATATTATTTAAACATATTATAGGAAAAAAACAATACGTAAAATCATTATTTTTACTTACGTGCTACCCAAAATGCATTATAGTAAATTTTATCTTTCTTTACTCCGTTTTTCATTCCAGGATCAACCCACAAAGTTCTTCCAGTTTCTTTGGTCATCTCAGTTACTGCTTGAACAACGCCAGGCTGAGTAATTGGCTCATAGTCGTCACCGCAAATTATTTTTGTATTAGGTTCAAAGTTTTTTATATCTTCTTTAATTGCATCATATGCATGATCGCCGTCTAAATATACACAGTCCCATTGTTGTTGTGGATGTCTTTCATAGAAACTTCTACTAGAACCTTTATATATTTCTTTGATTAAATGTTTTCTTGGATGTTCTTCTAAAACTTTCTTTACACATGCTTCTTGACCATTAGTGCAATAGTATTCCATTATTTGATCTACAACAGGATTTTTCCACCAACTGGCCATTCTTTTAGTATGTTTGCCTGGTCGATTATCAAACATAAAGATATCGACTGTTGTTAGTGTGCTGCCTTCTGGTAAAGCATTCAGCCAACACCAAGTAGATCTACCCCATGCACACCCTATTTCTAATACGTTTGCATTTGGGGGTAAAGTTTTTGCTAGTTCTTGTATTTGATCAATTTGTGATTGGAAAATATATCCAGGAACATCATTAGGATCTTTAATGTTAAACATTAGAAGCCTGCTAAAGATTTAATTCTACCTAGTTCTTCTAGGTCGTCCGCTCCTTGTTCTTGTTCTGGTGCCATTCTCTCTACAAATTTACGTGCAACTTGTTCTGCTTGTTCACCAAACTTCTTACCTACCATTGTGCATACGCCTTCTGGACCTTTAGGAAAAGTTCCTGTGTTCTTATCGTAAAAAGAATTAATAAATTCTGCCAGACCTTCTAGTGTATGTTCTTCACCATCTGAAGTTTTAAACTTTGTGCCTTTCTTTGCACCTGCTGCTTTCATTTGTCTTACTTTTTGTGCAAATTCGTTGCCTTCAGTTTCTTGACTTTCCATATCCATAACATCGCCTGCCATATCACCGTGAAACTCTTGACTGTCAATTTCGTGTCTCACTTTATCAAAGCCGTCTGTTTTAATTTTTTCGATATAGTCTTTGTAAATCATATCTGCATAGGATTCGTCTGGCTCAGTGCTGCCTGTAATTTCATCTTCAAGTCTTTTAATGCATTCTTCTGCATCATTACAGTCTTGAATAATTTCCATTCCTGTAGTAACTGCTATGTCCCAAGCATTGCCGCCTTCGGAAACTTCGCTTTCTTCTTTTTTGTTAAGTAATTCTTCTTGATGCTTTTGAAGTTCTTCGATAGAATCAAACTCGCCTGTAATTTCATTGTCTTTAATACTAAAAAATTTGCCACCTTTAGCAATAGCAGCAAGTCCATACTTATTAAAACCCTTTGACATATCTTCTTGCTGTGGTTCAACTTCGTCTGCACCAACTGCTGGCTCATCTGCCATGTCGCCAAAGTCAAGTTGGTCAAGAACATCAGGTGCATTTTCTTCAACCCATGCCTTGACCAATTGACGAACGTCTGTGTTAGCATCTTCGATTGCCTTTTTCTTGATATCTTGTTCTAGTTTAGGATCTTCAATAATGCCTTCTAAACTTGTAATTGCGTTAGTGCCATCAACTCCTGCTGCAAATTCTTGGCCTACTAGTTCATTTAACTTTTTAACTAAATCTGCTTTTTGTTCATCGTCAGCCATTGTTAGTGGAGATTCTTCACCTAGTTGGTTAACCCAATTTTCGAAACCTGCCATTGGATCTTCAGAAACTTTTTCTTCTGATTGTTCTTCTACTTGTTCATCTGTTGTTCCGACTATGTCGTCATAGCCTATAGTTTCTTCTTCCTTCATCAATTTGTAGATGATAGGAAATGCGTTAGCAATATCTTCTTTAAAGTTTTTAACTGTGAATTTTTCTTTGTATTCTTCCATTACATCGTCTGGCACTTCTACTGCCTCGGGTGCCTGAAATTCAGTTACATAATTTTCGTAATGTGCCTGTTTAGACAGTTTTGCAATTCTTTCTCTTAAACCATCTAATTGTGATTTACTGCGTTCAACGATTGAATTGGTGTCGGAGTTCATCAAATCGTTACGCACACAATAATTTGTAAAACTTTTTAACTGTGCAATTTCTTCACTCATCTTGATAATGCTTTCGCCTATTGCGTCATATGGTAACCCGCCGTTAGCCACATGTCTTTGCATAGCTCTTGCACCCGCTAAGTGAATGAATGGATACTTAAATCTTTCGCCTTCTTGATTTTCAACAAACAATGCTGAAATATTTCTGCTTCTATCTCCTGGCTTTTGTTCAAAATCATCAGCAAGTGCCTTGCTATGTTTAATTATTAATCTTGTATCTAATAATTTCTGGAAACTCTGTGTCTTAGTTCCATAAAGGTTGCTCTCATTCATTACTGTTTCTCCGACGGGTTTTGTAATTGTATCATTATCTGATTGTGGTGTAGAGTGCTGACTTAGGAAAGCATAGTCTCTTTTATCTAGGTTATCCTTAGCAATATCTCTTGTGTCAAATGCTAAAAGTCTACGTTTAGCAAATTTACGTAATTCTTTTAGGAATCCATACCAATTATTTTTTTGCTTATCATCTAAACCCTCTGTAATTCCACTTGAAAAGTAAACTTTCATTGAATTAGGTTCAGCGATACTAATACTTACATGTCCTAATACTTTGTTATTTTCAGTATAATCAAAATCAAAAAATCTAGCCATTTCTGGGTTGATAGTGATATTTCCTGTGCTCTCGCCCAGTTTCAAACCAGAAAATCTGCTTCTGATTTTATAAAATAAGTCTGTTGCTATATTATTGGTTGCATCCATAGTAATGTATTTATCAAAAACCGCCAGATACGAATATTGGCATTGGGTATTCGTCTTCGGTCATCCTTTCTGTCATTTTTTCATATATTTTAGGATCCCAATCTGCTAGTTGAGTAGCCATACGCATAATTAAAAGGCATGCACTAACTAAATCGTCGTGTTCACCCGTCTTGGCACCGTAACCTACACCGTGTGCAACAAACGTTTTAAGTTCTGATATAAGTGGTTTACTGTTTATTATCATTTTATTACGTTCTAAAGCATTTTTTAAAGCACTACACGCTGTTATTTTTGTTTTGTGTGTCGTATTGTATCCTTTTCTAAATCTTCTAACATGTCCTTTTCTTATAGGTTCACTAAGGAACAAGCCGTGGAAATTTTCTTCACCTATGTCTTTAATAACAACAAGTGCTGCTTCACCTATAGTGTTGTTTTCACAACTATAGTAAATGGTTGGATTTGCGTTTCCTTTTTCTGTTTGTTGTTCGTAAATGTATTGCAAAATAGTTTTGAGATGTCTCACTTGTTGTTGAACAGGAGTTAAATTATGTCTCCATTCTCCTACTTGAGTCATTGTTGGCATTTCAAAAATCTGTATTGCTGCATAATCTCCGCCAGTTCCTAAACTTGGATCAAGTGCAAGTAGGTAAGTTGCTTTAGGATCTATATTTTTATACCAACGAGTTTGACCCATAGTCAATATAGGCTCCTTACCTTCTAGTTCTGCAAGTTTTACACTATTAATAAGTGTTTCGTCAAAGATTAAGAATTCGCAATCAAACTCACGGCGGAATCTTTCTTCACCGATTTTAGCTCTTTCTTCTTGAGCCCATGCTTCATCTCTATCAGGATGTTCTTCCCAGTGTGCAAAAAAAGGAAAAAATCCATTAGTTCCTACAACATTGTCATTGCCGTATTCATCAAACTTTTTATTAGCCTCAGTCCATATCTGTGCAAACTGGTCTTCGTCCGAGTTTGGTGTGCTTGTAACAATTGCTTTACCACCTGTTGACAGTGTAGGAGAAAGTGCAGTCCAAAACTCACGAGCTTTCTCTGGCGGTTGCACAAACGCAAACTCATCACAGTATATTAATGAAAGTGATTTACCACGTCCAGTATCTTCTGTTGTGGTTGTTGCTTGTATTCTACTACCGTTATCAAATTCAATTGTGTTTCTGTTGTATGTGTAGATACCTGCACGTATAAAGTCTGGCAAATTCTCATATCCAAATCTGTATCTATTCATAATATCTTGCGCACCTGTATATTTGTGTGCAGCAATTAAAACTTGTGCTTCAGGTGTAAACATACAATACCATAAAAGATATGCAGCAGCACACGTAGTCTTACCCATCTGTCTTGGTAACATGGCAATAGTATATCTATGATCGTGGTAAGCTCTTAATAATTGTTCTTGATAACCATAGGGTTGAAAATCCATAGAACCTTTTGTAGGGTGTTGTATTTTTATAAAGTTTTTTGCAAAATATAATGGTCCATCAGTAGGATGCATACACGCTTCAAGATGCTTTACTTCTTCTAGTGTATATTTTTGCTTTGTATGCGCCTTTTTAATTTGAACGCCATCTAAACTCTTTGCCATACTAGTATTTACTCAAAAAAATAGGGCCTTGCGGCCCTATTGGATTGTTATGAAACTTAGTTTTTAAGCAAAATCAAATGATGTTTTAACTGTAGCAGTTACAGCAGTCATATCGAAGTTGTTATTTCCGTATGTAGCACCTAGTGCAATACATTCATCTTCAATTTGTTCTACTAGTGTTTCTGCTCCAGAACCATCATAATCTAACGATGCATTTGATTGTTCAACTGCAAAACACATTTTTTGATTAGTTGCGTGTAAGTCACCTCTGATAACAATAGTTGCATACTTACCGATAATTTCAATAAGTGCTTGGATTGCTTCATTAGCACCTGTCTCAGCGTTTGCTGCTGCGCCAAAATCTACTTCAAAAAATGTTAGATTCTTTCCACCTGGGAAATCAATAGCAGTAACATCTGATGCAGGTTTTCTATTTTCTGCAACTAATACTGAACTGCCGCCGCCAATTGTTGATGTTAATAAGTCTGCCATCTTTATGCTCCTTTATGTTCTTCTAACGCTTTAAGTAATTGCTCTTTAATAGAAGCACGAAGTTCTTCACCTTCTTTCACACGTTGCATAGGATTATCTCCGCCTGCTACTTTAGGATGAGTGCCTTTCATTCTATTCATACCACCTGAATTTTTCTTTGTGATATATTCAATATCTCTTTCATCTTCATCTGGCTCGTTAGCATATGCTTCTTCTTTATCTTTTTTATCTTCCTCATCGTCTTTTTCCATATCATGGTCATCCATATCGTGATCCATGTCACCATCTTTGTCAAGTCCCTTAATCATAATATGATCCTTGTCATGGTCTTTAGGAAGATCTTTTTCTCCGCCTGGCATATCATCATTGTCGCCGTCGAAGTCTGGTAAAAGTTTATTAATTGGTTTTGGCATTGGTGGGCCTTCCGGCTCATCCATTCCCATTGGAGGTATCATGCTAATTGTAGGCATATCCATTTCAGGCTTATCTTGTCCGCCCATTTTTTTAATTAGTGCCATCACATCGTCAATCGCATCACCTTGTGCATTGATGTTTACTGTCATTGATGCTTTATCTTTGGGCTCTGATGGTGCCATCGGTGCCATTGGTGGCATCTCATTCATACCACATTCTTGTGTGCTTTGTTCTACAGGTGCCTCTGTTTTAGGGGCTTCAAGTTCCTGCATCTTTGCGACTAGTTCTTGAAAATTCATATTAATTACTCCCTACAGGACTTTTTACACCTGCTTTATCTTGTTTTAATTTTGGTGTGTCTTGATAAACATCTGCTTTAAGTTTATCATGACCTAGTTCTTTTTTTCTTTCTTTAGATTCTTTTGAAAGAGATTTTAAAAAATCTTTGTTGAAGTCGTCACCAAAATATTCTTTGTGCTTAATTTTCATGCCATCTTTGTATTGGTTGTCATGTAGTAATGCACCTTCGTAGTCAGCATTATCACCCGCTGTAATTTGATCAATTTCAGTAGGACTTGCGCTATTTCTAACTTTATAATATCCTGGTTGGCAACAACCCATTTCAAAAATTTCTTTTTCAATTTCTGTTGGTGTAATAGGATATTCAGTCATCACATCAAATGTATGAACTTCCATGTTTTTTAGTTCTGGAAAATCATGCGGAAGTTCTGTAACAGGAGTAGTTTTCATTTGTTCAAATGTAATAATACCTCTGTTCTCTATACGAGATTTAAGTAAGTTGGCAAAGTCTTCTGGCAAGTCGCCAGCAATTTTTACCTTCAAACTATAGGTTTTTTTGCTCTCTGCGAGATATTCTGTAAACGTCTTCATATGTATATTTATTCCTTTTCGCTCAATTTCTTCATTAATTCATTGCGATCAAGCATTACATAGCCCTTTCCATCTAACACATCGTTAGGATCTTCTGGTGAATCTTTGTCTATTTTCAATTTTTTCAGTTGTAAATCCACTGCTTTAAGTTTTTTATCTACTTTTGCAGTTTTAGCATCTACTGCATTTTTGAGCATGCTGCTCGCTACTTCAAATATTCTTCCACTATATCTAACTTCAACGTTCATACCTAAATCCATTAAATCATCATAGGCTTTTTCTGCTTTATCTGCTAAATGATCTAAGTCTTTTTCATCTAAATTATCAAGTTCTCTAATTTGAGGTAGATCGCCTGTAATCTTGTTTACAGCCTGCATGCTATCATTTAAACTTCTAATCTGCTGATGCTTTTCTTCATTAGTAACTTCTTTAGCCTCAACTGGTTGTTGTGCCTGCTCTTGTTCTTCTAAATTAAAAAGGTCTTCTAATTTCTTTGTCATAATATTACTTATCCAAAAAACTACCACATCCAACTAATAAAAGAGTATCTCTCACCATTTGTAACAGGTTCTACTCTATGTGGATACATAAAATTACTAGGAAATATTAATAAATCTCCTGCTTGTAAATCAAGTTGTAAATTGTCAAACATAATAAATTCACCACCTTGATAATCATCATTTAATATACCTAAAAGACTCAATGTCGGTATACCTTTATTTTGTCCATCAAATAGGTCAGTTATGTGATCACAATGCATTGCCATTTTTTTATTATTTGTATACCTGTTAAATCTTATTTGTGAGTAACCTGACCAACTGCTAAACCATTTGTAATTTAAATCATCTTGATATTGTTTTATGCTATTCCAAAGTTTATCCATTATTATTTTTGTATAAACTGTTGAATCAAAACTTACATCTAATTCTTGATTACCACTTTTATTATTATATTCATTTGTTGATGCTTCGTAAAACTGATGTTCATTCCAATTAACATCTTTTAAACTTGCAATTACTGATTTACAAGTTTCAGCATCTAAAAATGATTTTTCTATTTTAATATAATCTTTAAGTTCCGCATGCATACTATAATTTATCTTCGTTTGCTACCAGTGTGAAAAATATCATCTTCGCTAACGATTCTAAATCTAACTCTTTTTTGTTTACACCATGCTGCTGCGGCTTCCCATTTGGCTTGATTTTTAATATATTGTTCTTGATTATATCTACTTTTTCCTACTTTTTCTCTAAGAGTTTGGTTAGCAGGTTTTACCTCAACTACTTCGGCATTCTTTTTGCCGTTTCTATCTTGATAGACAATAAAAAAATCAGGCACATATATTGAATACTTTCCTGTAAGAGGATCTTTATAAGGTATCTTTATGCTTTCACTCGCCCAGTTTTGAACACCTGGATGTTCGTCGAGCATTCTCATAAAAACAAATTCCCAACTACTTCTTGCAAGTGGTTTTTTATTACCGACATACTTGTTAGGATTTTTCATTTCAAATCTGCCTTGAGCAAATTTAGCCATATTATGGAACCACGTTTCTAGTTTTAGATATTTCACCTACAGATTGTCTATAACCTAAGGTTGATGTAGGTGTTCTATTATTATTTAGAATTTCACTTACTAATGCACTTAAATCAGTTTGATTTAAAACTTTAAGTTTATCTAATATTTCAAATACATTTAAATTTTCTAATTTTGCTTGTTTAAGAATAGCACTTGCTAGTGTAACACACGCTTCATCACCAAACTGTCTTGCTTTAAAAAATGCTACGGTAGCATCAACATCAGTAGCGTTAAACTGTAAAGGAATCTTACCGTATGAGTCAAAGAATAATTTGCTCCTTGCTGCACTGTCGTTAATTTGTTTTGCTGGTAAATTAGTTGATGCCATTTTATGTTCCACCAACTACGTTTTTAGATGATCCTTGTGTAGTTCCATTGGCAGGATCATTTTTTGTAAATATTGCACCTGCAACACCACTTATAGTATTAGCAACTGCTTGTGTGCCTGCTGGACTTGTTAAAATATTTACACCTTCTTGTAGAATGCTTTCTGAACTTAGTCCTTTTGCATTCTTGTATGTGTTAACTGCACCTATTGCAGTTGACAAAAATCCTTGAGGTGAACTAAATGCAGTTCCATCCCCAACAGCACCAAATACTGATTCCAATCCATCTAAGACACCGCCTTCGCCAATTAAGTTACTTACACCACCACCAGCAACTGTTAACGGTGACGGAGTATTATCATAATGAAGTGTAGCAAAACCTTTTGGTGATCCTTCTGAAACTGTTCCTGACGAGTATTGAACTGCTTCATACTCTAATGTCATAGAATTTTCTGCAGGTTCTGCTGTTGATGCATAATCTCTATCTCCGTGTGACCATGATGTAATCTTTGGATTTACAAGTGTGTATCCTATGAATCTTCTTCTTCCCATCGTAAACAATGTAACAGATTTAAAAAGATCTGTTGATTTATCACTGTCTAGTCCATATCTAAATTTATCTATATCCGTGCCAGTCATTCTATAATGATTGCTGTCATAAGCACTATTAGGCAAATTTCTATCTGTAACATAGTAGCCATAATATATTGCCCATAATGCACTTACTACGCCTTGATTGTCATCATGGAATGTAAAATTCACCGGATCATAATTTAACATTTTATAAACGATGTTTTTTCTATTATATTGATTTAATGTATCTGTATCAAATTTGAAACTTGGCAATTGGGCTGTTTTTACTAATAAACCAGTTTCTTCGACATGTTTTGCAGTAAAGTTACCTGCTTTGTGTGCTGTATTATCTAGTTCTATTCTAAGAAAGTAATTAAATTTAGTTTTAGGTGCTAGTCTAAGACCATCATCAACAAATAATCTAGTTGCATGCGTGTAGTTTGCAACTCTACCTTTAGGGTTTGTTAAACCTGTAAAAACATCTGTAAGAAATCGTGTGAATTTGTTTGCCATACTATTATTTAGCCATAAAAAAAGCCCGGAAAAAATCCGGGCTTTTTAATACTATTGTTAGAGTAATTACTAACCTTGAGCTGCACTTGCACCAGTTGTTGCATCGCCCAGTGATCTTTCGACCGCTGCACCAATACCAACACCAACGCCTTGCTCTCCTGGTCCCCATTGAACCATGTTGTCGAAACGTATTGTCAATGCAACTTGCATTGGCTCATTAGTTCCGTAGTTAGCATCACCGTAATTTACATTAGTTAAGAAACAACCATATAAGTTAGAAGTTTCTAAAATGTTTACGCCAGCAGCATTGTTTCCATTACCACCGTCTAACACTTCAATTTTAGAAGTAAATTTATAATCAATACCAGATCTTGCAGAAGCCTGTTCAACAAAGTCGAACTGTTTCTGAACCTGTTGACCAACAAGTTTTTGAACTTCACCACTAGCATCATCACGTAAGTTAAGCGTGATTGTCTCAAATGTATACTTACCTGCTAGGTAAACACGTGAGTTGTAAATCTCTAACGGCATTTCTTCAAAACCAACAGTTGGTCTGGTTACGTCAACTACTTGTTTTGTTAGTTCAGTTGCAGCACTTACTCCAAAACCTAAAAGTGTCACCCTAAAGCGATACTTTAGTTTAGGCATCAAGAGCACTTGGTTGCCTGCGTCTGTAGGAACTGAAAAGTTATTTAATGATGTAATAGGCATGTCTTATATCTCCCCTGTGTTCTTGACACGCAACGGAATGTATATGAACTCAATAGCCTTAACAGGTTCAATAGCAATATCAACATAAAGTTCATTTCTATCAATCCTTGCCGGTGTATTGTTTGTTTCATCACAAACTACCGCGAAGTCGTAAATTGCTCTTAGACCAACTAGTTCTAAAAGTAAACTTTCAACTGATTGTTTAATCTCATCTCTAGTAATCTTATCATTTGGTTCAAAGATATACGGACGAGCCAATTTATTAAGTTGACTACGTAGGTATACTACCAAACGTGCTACGTTGATTCTATCTAGCGCAGAAGCATTTCTTGCTCTAGTTTTTTGACCATAGTTAACTAAACCAACTCCATTAAAGAATGTAATCGGATTAATCTTTAGATCATACAACGTATCTCTTTGTCCTTCGTTCAGGGCCACTGTTTGGAATTCTCCTGTAGCAGCATCAATGTAACCAACTGCTGTTGCATTTGAAATTCCTCCACGTCGTGTTCCTGCCGGAGCAAACCATGGGAACGATACTTGATCGCTAAGTGCAATAGTTCTCATCATCATGTGTGATGCAGGAACTACAGCATTTGCGCCTCCTAGGTCAGTTGTAAATCCATTTGGATAAAACGTTCCTAGATATTCGTCATAGGTTACTAATCCATTGTCACTGTTGTCAGTAACTAGATTAGCATTTGTTCCATAGTTAGTTAAAGTCGTAGCATCTGCTGCTAGTCTTAGTGGTGTATCACCAATTACAAAAGCAGTTAAACCTCTGTCAATATTTAGATTAACAAGGTTGCTCATTACTTCTGTATAACCAGGTGCAGTAATAAGGTTAAAGTTTCTACGCTCTTCATCTCTAATTTGACTGCTTGTGTCAATTACAGATTTTAGTCCTTGAACAACAACCATACGCTGTGCTTTTCTACCAAATGATCCTGAACCATCTTCTTGGTTTCCTGATTCAGTTGACCAACGGTCTGTTGCATAACCGCTCATTGATTCATCTTTGTAACGATTATTATCACCAGTAGTGTCAATGTAATTGTTATTGTATTTCTTAACGTTGCCACCGCTTCTACGTAAGTTCCATAGCAACATGCCCTGCGGATATAGTGCAGGATCTGGAGCATCTGGATCTAAGTAGTTGCTTGCTAATAGATCTTTAATAGTTGCTGCTGTGTTTCCAGTAGCACCTGTTGAACCATAACGTGCATCTGCAAATAAAATACCGTCTTCAGTTGTTTGATCAGTTTTATCTACTAATACCCATTCAAGCAAATTAGCATCCCACTTATAAATTGTTGGGAAGTTTTCTAAATCTGCGGTTGAAATCCAAAGGTCTCCTGTAACTAGTGCAGAACCATCACTTTGTGTAGTAGGTGCAGTTGCAGCAACCTGTGGTCCTTCTGGATCACTGTTTACAAATGCTGCTGTTGAACCTAATGCTGGATCTGAGCCATCATATTGATATCCAACCCATGTAGTTCCATTGTGATACATAATATCTACTTCTGAAAACTCCGGGCTATACCAAAGTTGACCGTCTGCTGGCTCATTTTCAGGTGCACTAGGACTTGCATAAAAGTCTTGTGCTGATAATGGTTGCCAGTTTGAAGCCAAGTATCTGTTTTCTGCTGTAGAGTCATCTGCTCCTGCTGCTAATTGTGTTTGACCTCCTGAATAACCTGCATCTGACAAGTTATAGAAGTTTGCACCACCTGCTCCTGTGTCAATGTTGTAAGGAGTAAACAGTGTTTCAATAGCATCTAAGCCTACATCTCTAAGTCTAAAGTCACCACCTTCTTTGTGAACTATTTCAACTTTGTTGTCGTCATTTACAGATGCTTCAATGTTTGTAAATCCTGCTGCGTTAATCGCTGCTGCCATTGTAGTTGCATCTGATGTTGCACCTGACGCAGTAAATGTAATTCTTACTGCACTGTTAAGTGCAAGTTGTCCAACAATTGATTCTTCAATTTCAAAGTTGTATGTGCCACTTAATTGTGTAGCAACTTCTGCTGAAGTAATTTTTGTTTGACCAGTCGCTGCTCTGCGCCATACTCTAAATGATGCAGTTGCTGGTGAACTGTCATAACCGCCATGCTCATGTGCATTAGACTGAACAAATAAAGTATCAACTGCTAAGTTAACACCTCCACCTGATCTATCTAAGTAGTATAAAGCACTGTGTCCATTTTCATAAATTGGAGCATCAACACTTTCCCATGCTGTTGTTGCACTTGACCATTTTGAAGCTCTCCAACGTGCACCGTTGTTTGGTTCTGTAGTTTTAATCCATACAGATCCTGTTGGTCTAGCATCTACATCAGTTCCCATTGTTCCTTTCCATTGTGGAACAGATGTGTGTGGAGTTTGTTGTAGTTCTGGTCCTTTGTAAGTTGCTGCTGAAATTTCCAATTCATCTAAATCAGCAGTTCCTGCTGTAATTGTAATTGTGTTAGCATTTGAATTAGATGTTCCGTCTGTGTAAATGTAAATTGTGCTGTTTACATTTTTAGCAGTTATACCTGTAATTCCTAAACCGTTGATGTTTGCCACAATTTCGTCAACTGTGTCACTACCGCCGATTGTTACTAAAGTTCCGTTAATTTGGAAATTACCTGCTGCTGCTGTAATTTTAGAAGCATCTAATTGTGCTGTAATAATAGTTGGATGGCTAGCTCTCCAATTTTGTGAGCCAACTAATACCCAGTCACCTGCTGCTACGCCTGCTTGAGTGTTTCCTGCTGACTTATAATAAATTCTTGCAGGATCTTTAGAAGCACTAAAAGTTGTGTCTGTGCCTACTGTTTCAAATACAACTGCATAATCACCAATTGAACCAACTGATGCTTTTGGAGCATTGCTGTTAATTTTTGCAGCATCTGCATTTGTTAAAACTGTAGGTGTTTTTGCACCAAACTTTTGTCCGCCTGTTGTGCTAATTGCAGCGGCGTTCCATTCTTGGATACCATAGGATGTAGATCCTGTGTTAATCCACCATGTGCCGTCGTCCGGATTCGCCCCCGGAGCATCTGCTGAACCTTGTAGTTCATTAAGGTCCACATCTGCACGAACAATAAATGCTGCGTTCGATACACCTAATAAACTATATGCTGCTAACAAACCATATTCGTTTAATTCGCTTCCATGAATTGGTGTGTTGCTCGCTGTCTTTTCGAAGTTTGGAACTCCAAAAAGATCTACTAATTCTTTTTGACTTGTTACTTTAAATGCATTTCCTGCATTCGCCGCCGTAGTTGCTGCTGCAACGCCAGTGCCTGCGGCATTTGTTTTATCTTGCGCTGTGGCAACGACAATTAACGGAGTTGTCCCTGGTTCTGCAGGGGTGTAAAAACTTTCGTCAATTACCGTAACTTCTACGCCGGGTGATGTAAGTGCCATTCCTTTATCTCCTGGTAATGTATATTCTCTTTCAATGCATTACGTAATGTATTGTTATACTGTATTTAGCAGATTGTCAGAAAAAACCGTTATTAAGACCTATTTTGGAAAGGGGTAGAAAAGGTGTAAATAGTTGTATGAGACCTATTTGTAAATGCGGTTTAAGACCCTGTGCAGTTAACTATAAGAAGCACGGTAAAACTTATTATAGAAGTTTATGCGAGGGGTGTTCTAAACATGGTGTGTATTATGGAGTTCCTAGATGGTATAGATCTGGCTATAGAATGAAAAAACAGTGTGATAAATGTGGTTTCAAATCACCACATAAAGAAGTATTTAGGGTTTTCCACGTAGACGAAAACCTAGATAATTGTAGACGTAATAATTTAAAAACGGTGTGTGCAAACTGTAGAACAGTATTGGCTAAAGAAGGTATAAGATGGAAACAAGGAGATCTAGTTGCCGACTATTGATGCAATAGATGTGTAAAGTTGTTCAATAGTTTGATCGTTTACTATTTCATTATCAAATTTAGTTCCAACCCATGCCCACTCACTGGCATGAATACCACTATCTTTCATACCTTTGATTCCTGCATTTGAACCTTGATTTGCTGCAATTGCAAGATCATACCAACTTGGTAAAGCGCCTCTTTTTACCCATATAATTTTGCCACCTAAATTTCTAATAGCCTTTATTTCATTAGGGAATCTTACATCACTTACAACAATATTATCATTGCTTTTACGCAATTTATTTTCAAGACTAGCAATCCAAATATCGTCATGAAATGTTTTTCTGCATACCTCTGTCCCCCAATATTGTAAAACCCACCGAGGAGTTAGAGTTGGCATATTCAATCTATCAGCCCACCAAGGATCTACCTTTTCGCGCCATTCTCTTGCCTGTTTAGACTTGCCTTCTAGCATATCTCTATCCCAGCCAAAAACTGCCGCAACAGCATCTTTTAGAGTGCCGGCAAAACTTTCTCTTCTAAATTCATGGAAGTTTACAAGGTAATCAGCAACTGTATCTTTGCCTGAACCGATAAAACCACATACACCTATAATCATTTATTTTCTCCTAATAAAACAATTATAGTGTATTATAGAGTATTTGTCAAGTAATTAATAGAATGGTTTTGGCTGTCCTGGCTTACCTGTGTTAAGTTTTCTTGCCAAAACACTTGCTGTATTGATTGATTTAGTTCTTTGCTGTCTACGTGCTTGTGTAGGAGCAGTTCTAGCTCTTGTAGTTTTCATTTTTTGAGCTCTTGCTACGTTGTATTGCTGCACACACTTTGAAGGATGACTAACTTGTCTTCCTGCTCTTGGTCCTACTGAACATCTAAATCTTAGTTTGGTTTTGCCGCCTCTTGCACTTGGAGCAGATCTTCCCCAAACCATTTTAGCAACTTCATTAAAGATCTCGTTGTGTTCTTCTTCTGTAACTAACTCTGATATACGCATTATCCTATAATCCAACTGTAACCATGACCGCCTGCAACTTGTGTTCCAAGTTCCATTGTTAGGCGTTCAATATCATTAAATCCTTCTTGTTTAATACTTGCACCATTAAGAGCAGTTCCGCCTTGTGGTCCAGCAATCGAAGCAAATTTTTCACGTGCTTGTCCTAGCATGACTTTACAGTTTGCTAGTGTGTAATCTTTAATCCACTGTCCTGAGTATACATCTTCTAGTATCACAAAGTCTGGTTTATCATTGTATGCCCAAAGCAAAACTTCTTCTTGTCCTCTAGGACGTTGCATAATAATTAACTTTTTACTTTGTGGGTTCCATGTAAAATTGATAAATGAACCAAACATTTTACCAACTAATTCTTGATACTGCGCAAATAATTCATACGTTGCTAGTCCACCCATGTTAGTAGAACTTAGAAGATATGTATTTGTATATGCTAAATTGAATGGTTCAAACACTGTTCCGCCCGTTCCATTACCTGATCTAGATCCAACACTTCTTCTATATATCTGTCTTACCTGTTGTATTTCATTTGGTAAAATGTATTCATTTTGATCTTTTTCTAGTGTTAGAGTTATATAACTTTCTTCAACAGAATTATCTGATCTTTGGCGGAACACACCTAGTGATCTTTTAAGTGCAGTTTCGTAATGATCAGGATCAAGTTCTACGTCAATCATGCCATCGCCTAGCATTAATCTAACATAGTCAAATACTTCTTGTTTTGCTTTATCTATTTGGCTCATATAACTATTTATGCCTTGTGCTGAAAACGGTAAATACATATACTATGCCAAGACTAAGTTTATACCGTCCAGAAAAGGGCAACGATTACAAGTTTATAGACAAGACTGCCTGGGAGATGTTCCAAGTTGGTGGAACAGATGTCCTATTGCACAAGTATTTAGGATCGGGAGGTGCTATACAAGGTAATACTCCTAGCACACCATCATATGACAGTCTAAGTCCTACAAACATACAGGATATGTTATTCCTTGAAAATAGGGATAGAAAGTATGATCCTGATGTATATGTTATGCGCGGTGTATATAATGTGCAAGATATAGATTTCAATCTAAGTCAATTTGGCTTGTTTCTACAAAATGATACAATATTCATCACTTTTCATATTACAGATACAGTTGAAAAATTAGGTAGAAAATTGATTCCAGGCGATGTAATTGAATTACCACACTTGAAAGATGAATATGCGCTCAATGATTTAAATTATGCATTAAAACGTTTTTATGTAATCGAAGACGTAAATCGTGCTGCTGAAGGATTTTCAGTAACTTGGTATCCTCATTTATATAGAGCAAAATGTAAACCTTTAGTAGATTCACAAGAATTCAAAGATATACTAGATCAAGTTGCAAACCAAGAAGGGTTCAAAGGCGAATTTAACGAGGGTAATACTTATTACCCTGGTGATGTAATTTCTTATAACGGAGAAAAATACGAAGCAACCTGCGAAACCACTGTTGCTCCTCCGAGCGAATGTTGGAAACTTGCTGACACACTTAAAGATATTATGTCTACTTACGAAAAAGAAATGCAAATAACAAGTGCAGTTCTTGATCAAGCAGAAGCAGATACACCACAAAGTGGATATGACACTACCAAACTATTCACTCTGCAGAGAACAGAAGATGGTAAGAGCGAATTAGTTTCTGCAGATCAAACTTTAGATGATGCAACAATAGATACAATTACAGCAGATACTGTATATCAAAGTGCTGAAGCAAATGGCTATACAGGTTATCTTGTAGAGGACGGTATACCACCTAACGGAGCACCATTTACTCAAGGTATAGCATTTCCTATAGGACCGTCAGAAGGACAATTCCACTTACGCACAGATTACAAACCTACTAGATTATTTAGATATGCAAAAGGTAGATGGAGTAAGATGGAGGATGACGTGAGAACAAATATTACTAACTTAGGCACAAGCGATACTAATGCAGGTAAAACTTATGCAGGTAAAGAAAATAGAGAAACATTAAAAACATCATTTATCAATAATACAAATGAACAAGTAATTGATGGAAAGAATGTTACAGAAAAACAAAGTCTTTCTAAAGCGTTAAGACCAAAGGCGGATGAATAATGCGTATAGATGAAATATTAGGGTTCGCAACACGAACACCAAAAAAAACTACAATTAAGAAAAAAGTGCGACATGATGATGACGAACCGCTTGCGATTAAATTACAGAAGCGTAGAGCTGCTGCTGCAAAAGGTGACAAAACTGCATTCACGCACGATTTTAAAAAGGCAAATAAATAATGGATTTTTTCTACGACGGACAAATTAGACGTTATGTAACTCAGTTTATGAGAATTTTCATAGGATTCAAATACCAAGCAGGCGACGGAACACAGCAAAGTATTCCTGTAATGTATGGAGACATGACTAGGCAAGTAGCAAATATTATTAGAGAAAATTCAGAAAATAAATTGCCAACAGTTCCAAGAATTGCATGTTATATAACCGGACTAGAAATGGATACAACACGATTATCTGATCCAACATTTGTTAGTAAGGTTAATATTAGAGAAAGAAAATACTTTGAAGACGAAAACGGAAATCGAGAGTATACTGGTGCACCAGGAAAAAATGTTACTGTAGAAAGAATTATGCCTACTCCGTATGTCATGACAGTTAAAGCAGATATATGGACATCAAATACTGATCAAAAATTACAACTTTTAGAACAAATATTAGTATTGTTTAATCCTTCATTTGAAATACAGACTACAGATAATTATATAGATTGGACAAGTTTAAGTGTAGTATATCTTACAGGACAGCAATTTAGTAGTAGAAGTATTCCGGCAGGAACAGAGAGTGATATTGATATTTGTAGTTTAGACTTTCAAATTCCTGTTTGGATATCACCACCTGCTAAAGTTAAAAAACTAGGAATAGTAAGAAGTATTATTGCTAATATATTTACAGAAGATGGTGATGTTACTAATATTTCATCTTTAATTTACAATCAATCGGATTCAAATACAGTATATACAAATGCAAGGTATCCTGTATTACTATTCAAAGCAAACAACGGTCAAGATTATGATTACGAACTTACAATACTCGATCAAAACGCTGCTATACAATCTCTTGGTCTTGATAGAAAAGAATTTTCAGACGATAAAAAACTAGATTGGAATGGTGTCCTAGCAGCACTAGGTTCATTTACAGAAGGAACTAGTATGGCACACTTTAAACAGCCCGATGGTTCAGAAATAAGCGGAACAATTGCTATTAATCCTGTAGATCCGTTTGTATTACTTGTTTCAATAGACAGAGATACGTTAAAAGAAAATACATTAATTGAAAGTAGCCAATATCCTAGTGGTAAAGGAACTATGGATGCTATTGTTGATCCTACTACATACAATCCAATTAGTAGCCTAGTTACTATTCCAACTGGACACAGACTATTAATACTTGAAGATGTAGCAGATAGTGCCGTTGGGTGGAAAAACAATGATAATACTAATACAACAATCAAAGCAAACAGCATTGTAGAGTGGGATGGAAGTAAATGGAATGTTATATTTGATCCTGCAACTGTAAGTGATATTACATATGTTTCAAATTTGAAAACTGGTATTCAATACAAATGGGATGGGATACAGTGGTTAAAATCGTTTGAAGGTGAATATGCACCAGGTTATTGGAGACTAGACCCCGAAGGAGCATAAGTATTGCTATGCAAAAAAGGGCTGGTTTATTATATCTATCTTTAAAAACACAAAGAATCTTGTTAATTTTGGAAAATGAAAAGTGGACTGTTCCAACTTTTCAAAAAAATAACTCCATTATACAAGATAGTGTTGCAATACAAGATAAATTTTCTAAAGGCAGAATTTTGCCTATAGAATTATATCTATCCAAAGACAAAGGCTTTGAATTTAACACCTACATATGTCTTGTAGATGAAGAATTTTTAATTAACCATCAACAAACTTATTGCTGGAGTGAATTAGATAGACTACCAAAAAATGTGCATATAGGATTACGAAGCACGTTAAATAATAACTTAATTAGGACTAAGATACAAACAGTTTTGGAGTTAGAAAATGCTTTCATTAATTAAATCAGAAAGATTTCAAGAAGAATACAATGGCTTTAAAGATAGAGCTGCAAGTATTAGTGACGAAAATTATAAAAAAGACGTAGAAAAGTTTATCGAAAAATTATATCATCAAGTTAAACAATTAGATACTCAGCATGAACAAATGGTTTTTACACAACAAATGGACACTATGTCAACAGATGTAAAAACAAAAATTATGGAACTTCGTAAAACAATAGAAAGAAGATTAACTGATTGGGAAAGAAGAACTACTGCTTAGATACTTGCAAAGTCTTTAATTTGAATACTACCTACCATTCCAGCATGAATATCGCACTGATATCTATATCCACCTGAGATACTATCTGGAATTTTCCAGTATAAAACTCCGCTATCTTTTGCTTGTGCGTTACTACCTTGTGAAACTGTTCCGTCTGGAGCAACATGAATCAATCCTGTATTATAATTAACTCCACTTGGTGTTTGTATCAAGAAAGGATGTCCGCTTATTCCGTCTAGTTGAAATGCAATAGTCATTCTGTTAATGGCATAAATTGTAGGGTTATTCGCTGTTCCGTATTGATCAAATCTATATGACGATGTAAGATTATTTGTTACAACTAACATTGTAATTGCAGGAAGTGTCTTTGAACTAAATGTAACTGTATCTGTGGAACTGTTTGTTACAATATTAATTGAAGGTGGAAATAATGCATCTGAATTATCTTGAGCAATGTTTAATGTATCAGTTGAAGTATCTGCAGACACAGTGTTTTGTCCTGATACACCCACGCTACTAAATGCATTTTGATTGGCTTCTCCGCCACCGCCTTCTGCTGTTGAATTAATTGTAAATATTCCATTTGCATCAACAGATGTAGTAACATTTGTCCCGCCAAGTATTTGTATTGTGCTTGCAGTAGGAATATTAACTACTGTGCTATCATCTGCTGCTACTGCTAGTTCATAGCCAGTAATAATTGGCTTGTCTGAAAGGTCGTTATAACTTCCGCTAAACAAAGTAGGTTGATTAGATAAACTATTATAATCTCCATCAAACGCATCTGTTATACCGTAACCTGCTAAAGTTGTAGGAGTTGATGTTAGATCACTAAAGGCAACACTTGTAAGATATGATGTAAGGTCAGCGGGAGTAAAACTAAATTGTCCGTTACTTGCATTATATGAAAGACCGCCATTACCGCTTGGAGCATTTTCTGGACCAATACTTAATGCATTCAATGTTATTATACTTGGCTTATTAGTAAAGTTATTGTAATCCAAATAATAATCTGCATTAAAACCACTTAAAGTTTCTGCATCTAATCCTGCTCCACCTTCTGCTACGTCAGCACCCGGTGCCCATTTTGCGCCATCCCATTTTAAAACTTGACCTGTTGTTGGTGCAACTGAAGTAGTATCAACATCACTTAGGAAATCAATACCAAACGGTTCAAGATTAATTGTTACTGTATCATCACTTGAAGTTACTGCTGTATTAATATTAGTGCCGCCTGCTATAGTAAGTGTATCACTGGCTACTTCAGGTGTTGCAGCACCAGTATCACCTGCGAATGTATAAAACACATTACCGCCGGCCGTATTGTTAATTGTAATTGTATCTGTAGTTGAATTAGTTAAAATTTCTATTCCGCTACCAGCAATTATATTTAATGTGTCGTTGGAGCCGTCGGCTACAATATCATTTTGACCTTCTACTGAAATAGTTTCAAATGAAGGACCGCCTGATCCTC
>Ga0255759_10001279_pt1 | contig 22590 bp, 26 predicted proteins | sample 101ome_20_FD_179959 | JGI IMG/M metagenome (GOLD analysis project Ga0255759, IMG submission 179959) | Coastal salt marsh microbial communities from the Groves Creek Marsh, Skidaway Island, Georgia - 101404AT metaG (version 2) | ecosystem: Environmental > Aquatic > Marine > Intertidal zone >...
TCTTAAATAAATTTCTTGTACTAAATCACCATTTCTGGCTAAAGTGCAAGATACTGAAGAACCGAAATCGGCTGAACCAGTAAATTGTTGAGCAATACATTCTTTTGAAAAGTTAGTGTGTCTTCTGTAGACAACTTTGAAAAAGGTTATTTGAGGATTACCTGTAAGATAAACATCTTGAGCACCCATAGCGACTAATTGCATTAAACCACCACCCATTTTATATTTTTATATAAGAAAAAAATTTTGAATTAAATTTAATAAACTTTTTATTTAAAACACTTTTATCTAAAAAAAAAATAATATATTATTTTGGATTAACTTTTTCCTAAAAGGTTGTTTTTTAGAATTCTAATTTACATTTTCCTTTTTCAATATGTAAGAAATTAAAATTTACACTATAAACATCAATTGGTATTTTTGTATTTATATTCAAATCATTTTTAATATATTCTGTCTGTAAATATAAAAATTTATCATCTATACGTGAAAAATTACATAATCCTGATGGTTGACGACTACTTGGATGTAAACAAAAACTATATACATAATATGTTCCATTTGGATCTTGGTTTTCTTCCATACGTGTCATTGTATCAGCACTTCCAAGATTACATTCAAATGGTTGTAATAAATGGAAATATTCACCTGTTTGTTCATAAAATAAATCATTATTATTAAAAACTATACGTGCTTTGTCTAAAATATATTTATATGGTAATCTCCATATTAAATATTTTGATAAATAACTAAATGTTAATTCTATATTATCATATAATCCATTTATTATATCATTTGTTTGATATTGGAGTTGTTCTATTAATAAATGTTGTTTATTTTTTAAAAAATAATTTTTCTCATTCACATCTAAATGAATATAATTTGCTGATAATACTGCCTTATTTATTTCTACACTTGATATTATTTTATTTGATAAAAATACATCAGATTGATTATTTGTTTTTATTTTTATATTTACATCACTTCTATACAATGCTGCAATAGGTAGTGATGATTGACTATGTTTAGTAAAAAAGAAGCGTAAAGGAATATATAATTGAATTTTTCTATTAAACATTTTTGGAGTAATAAATTTTAATTCATTATTTATTTTATGTAAAGTTTCATCATTATTAAATAAATTATTATACATTAATAACCAGTTTGTATCATGTTTTTCTATTATATATTCATCAATTTCAAAAGTTATTTCTTTTATAAATTTTGTTAAATCTTCTTTTAAAAATCGCACATTAATATGAAATGAATTATTTGTATCATAAGTACAATTTAATCGTGTGGTTGTAATATTTGTTAAATCTAAATTTTTCGAACCAGAATCATATAAATTAATATCAGAACCTATTTCAGTTATTTTCAAATTTGTAATATTAGTATTTGTTAATGTATAAATATAATTATATAAATATAAATCTTGTGTTCCAGATGAATTATATTCATAAAAAACTGCATTTTTTGTAGAAGAAAAAGTAGTTCCAGAAATTGTTAAATCAAATGTATCTGATACATTTACTTTTATATTTAAATTTAAATACATATCTTGTATTAAATCTCCATGTACTGGTATATTAGCATATGTATCCTTATTAAAATCTAATGGAGCTTCAAAATAAATATCCATTAAATTTTTACTGTAATTACTAAAAGATTTAAAAACACTTTTAAAAAAAGATATTTGGGGATTTCCGACAAAAAATTCAGCTTCATCACCTAAAAATTTTAATTGTATTAAACCACCACCCATTTATATTAATAAAATAGAATTAAAATTTTAAATAAACTAATGTTTTATTAAAAAGATTAAAAGGATGTTTCAAATAATTTTCCATTTTCTAAAGTAAATAAATTATAATTGATAGAATAAATATCAACATATCCTAAAGCACAAATTCTTTTTGAATCAGATAATATTTTTAATTTACCACAAGTTATTTTAGTAGAATTAGAAGTAGATTTTTTATGACAATAATATAATATTGTATATTCTACTTCATTATTAACTAATAAAGTTTTTTTATCATAATTAAAACCTTCATAATACAAATTATTTGGAATTTCTAAATTATTTTCAATAAATGAAGTAGGATCACTTATTGTAATAATAATATCACAATTTGTATTTGTTATTGTATATATTACATTTGTATATATAGTTATATCAGGAGATTGGTTTATATCAGATGTTAATAATTTTGTAGTAACAGCAAAATAATTAATAGTAAATATAGAAGTAACATTAAAATTAATTTTAGTATGAATAATAAAAGGGAAACACTCAAGATATAATTTATTAATTGTATCTAAATTTATATAACCTGAAATATCATTTTTAAATAAAGTAAAAGGTAAAACTAAAATTTGTGTATTATCTATATTTTTATTATTATTATTTAAAACATTATTATTTTTAAGATTAGAATGTAAAAAAGATATATATTTTAATTCTTGTACTGTATAAGATAATCGTAAATCATTTAAATATAATTTAATTTCATCAATATTACAATTTTTAAAAACAAATAAAAGTAATTTACAATATTTTTGAAATAATAAATTTATAACATTAGATATATCTTTTTTTACTGAAACATTTAATTGTATATTTTCCATATGATTAATATTTTCCATAAATATATAATTTTTTTTAAGAAAACGTTTATCATCATTTTCAAGTAAAAAATAATTAACAATTAAATCAATATCATCAACTATAACATCTGTAAATAATACTTTTTTAAAATAAATTTTAATATGTATTTGCTCTTCTCTTAATAAATATAAGGGAATATAACTGGATGATTTATGTAAAAAATGAAAATGAAGAGGAATATAGAATGTATTTTTGTTATTTTTAGAAGATAATAAATTATAAATTTTATGTTTATTTTTATTGTAATATATATTTGAATATAAATTTAAAATATCTTTTGTAATTGTATCTAATAATAAGTCAGAACAATAAAATTCTATTTTATCTATAAAATCTATTATATTATTTGAAATAGGATTTTGTAATTTAAAATATAAAAATAAATCACCCATTAAATCATAATTATAATTAGATAAATCAATATTAATATTTTTTGTAGTATTAATATTATAATTTGTTACTATTTGTATATTTTCTGGAATTTTAACAAAATTACTATAAGATTTATAAACTGATTTAAAAAAATTTATATCTGGATTTTTTGTAAATTGTTGATCTTCTTTACCAGAATATAACATTTTAATAATTCCATTAGGCATATTTATATATTATTATATAATAATAAATGTTTAAATTAATAAATATATAGATAAATATATTAATATTATAAAATGAAAACAAGAGATGCATATTTATTTATGAATGATCAAAAAGAAACATTATTGTTTGTTTATTTAAAAATGTCAAAAGAACAATTACAAATATCTTTACCAATAAATTATGAAATTGATGAAAAAAAAAATTATTTATGTGTATTTATTGATAAAAATGGAACCGATTATTTATCTCAAAATACAGAAGAAAATATTAAAAATATTATTAAAGATGCTAAAATGATGAATTTATTTAATAATAACTATGAGAAATTAAAAAAAGTATTTTTAGATTATACAGAAGAAAAATTTGAAGAACAAAAAAAATTTGTATTAGAACAATTTAATGAAATAGAAGAATATTAATATTTATTATAATAATTATATATTTTTTATAAATTAGTTCATATAAAGTAAACCACCTTGTCCTTTCTCTATTCTCAAAATATTATAATTTATTCCATATATTCTAATTTTTCCATTGGTACTACCACCTACAGTATTAGTATTATTAAATGTAAATTCTAAATGTGAATTTCCTTTTTGAATTCTAGAATAGTTAATAGAACCAGAAGGTTGATATTGTCCTGGATGTAAAGAAAATGAATAAGAATAAATATATTTACGTGGAAAATACATTTGTGTTTCATAAGGTAAAACATTACGATAATATGTTGAATCCATACTAATCATTTTATCTTGGCCGTTGATTGTAATTTTGGCTGAATTAAATGTATCAGAATGAAGACTATTAGAAGATGTATAAGATAACCAATTATTACCAGTTTTCATATTTTGAGTATGGTTCATATCATTTAGAATGACCCAATAAATACTTTTAATTGGATGGCTAAATTCAAGTGGTATTTTTTTTATATTTGTAGTAGAAATAATTGATGTATCACTTAAAGTTTGTAATTGTTCTATAAGATATTCGTGTGGATTACTTGTAAAATAGGTTTGTTCTTCTGTATCTAAATGAATAAAATTAGCTAAAATATTAGCATTAATAATAGGTGTATTTGGTGAATAAGTACTAATATCGGATTTAATAATTTCATTTAAATTTCTAAATTTAATTTTAATTTTAATTTCATGATTACGTAATGCGATTATTGGTAATGAACTACCACTATTTTTTGAAAACCAAAATGGTAATGGAATATATAATTTTTGAGCTGTATTATTTTCTTGCAATGTAACATCTGTATTAAATTTTCCTATAAGAGTATCTGAACGTTGATCAAATAATTCATTATAAATGTCTAACCAATTTGAATCTAATTTATCAATTGTTAAACCACCAATTTGAATTTCTGCACTTTCTATAATACTATATCCTAATCCATTTATATATCCAGCCCAATTTTCATTATTATTTGAACTAATTAATTCAGATAATTCTATATTTAAATAAATATCGCTTAATAAATCACCATCATACGGTATAACACATATATGTTCTGAACCAAATTGAACTTTATTTTCAAATGATATTTTTTTTGTATCTTTAGCAAAATTACTATATTTTTTATATACACTTTTAAAATAGGTCATTTGAGGATTTCCTGTTAAATGTTTGTCTTGGGGCCCAATAAAATTAAGTTGTAAAGCACCAGCTGTCATACTTATATATATATAATTTAATATAACAAAATTTAACTTAAATTAAAATAATATAATTTAAAAAATATAAGTTAAATTATAATATGAATGAAAATGTTACAGAAGGTAAGTATTCAAATATAGAAGTTACTAATAAAACTGTTATAGGTAATTTAAATTTTAAAAAATACACTAATATTGTTTATATAAATAATATATTAAATACAGATGCAAATAATATTTTATTATTAGATAAATCAAATACAACTTATATGATTCAAAATTTATCATCTGTTATATATAAAAAAACTATTACAGAAATAGAAAAAACAAATAAAGATATTTTTACATCCAATAATCATAATTTAAAAGTTGGTGATATAATTAAATTATATAATATTCAAAGATTAAAACCAGATAGTACGACAGAATATATAAATTTATTACAAGATGATCTACAAGATTCAAATATAACATATAAAGTAATTACAACAACACGAAATACTTTTACATTAAAAACATTTGGTAATTCTACTAGTTCGTTAAATAATATTTCTAATATAATAAAAACCAGTAATAAAAATATAGATTCAGGTTATTTTGAATTAACTACAACTAAAACATTAACTGAAAATAAAATATGTAAAATAAATATTCCTAATAATACTACAGATGATTTAGGAATATTTTATAATATTATTATTAATGATGATGCGACTTCATTAGAAATAAATACTTTAGGAGATGATAAATTAACAGGATATATTAATATAGGTTATAATGAATTAATAAAAAGTGATATAATACAAGAAGGAGAATTAAAAACAAAATTGTCTATTACAGATATTCCATTAAAAAATTCTTTATTTGAATTAATTAATATAGAAAAAAATAAATGGTTTATAAAAGGCAATATATTTTCAAATAAAATTACACATACATTAACATATGATACTACTGCCGAAGATTATAAAATAGATGGAGAAAATATTTCAATTAAGAATTTTTATAAAAATTTCATATATGAATTTAATATTAGTGATACATCTTTAATAGATTATTTATTTATTATTACCGATATAAATAATCAAAATTATTATAAAAATATTATGCAAAGTGGAGAAATGGGACATCCAAATTCTTTTATAAGAATTTATATTGATCCTTCTGAAACATTAGATTATACATACAAAATTAAATATAAAAAAATAAAAACAGATGAAAATTATACACAGTTACCTTTATATACTATAAAAGCAACTCCTACATATTTTTCATAGATATGTAATATAATTATAAATAAACTATTTAGAAATAATACCTTAAATATATATAAGAAGTCGTCATAGTATAACGGTTAGTATACCTGCCTGTCACGCAGGTGGCCTGGGTTCGACTCCCAGTGATGGCGTACATTTAAATATATAATTAAATTATTTCATAAAATTTAAGTCCCTATGGTCTAGTGGTTAGGATACGTAAAATATGCTATTAGATAATAGCGAACAGCACTCAATAATTCCATTTCAAGGACGTGGCCCAGGTTCGATTCCTGGTAGGGATAAATGTGTTTAATTTAATTATATAAATATAAACTATTTAAAAATAAAAATATATTATAATATGGAAGAGGAGGAAGGTTAAATCTCCCTGTAGCTCAATTGGTAGTAGCGTTCGACTGTAGAGGATAATTACGCGGATATCGAAAGGTCGCTGGTTCGATTCCGGCCGGGGAGAATCATTTTGGGGTTTTCATTTCACACCCAAGTAAAATCAAAGAAATGAATAATTATATAAACAAAAAAGAAAAACAAAACAAAATGAGGTTATAGTTTCTGACTCATTTAAAAATTGAGAAACTCGTAAATTTGTTTGTATATTTTATTGCCCGTATGATGTAGTGGATAGCATAAATCACTTCTAATGATTTCGCCCGGGTTCGAATCCCGGTATGGGTACTCTTCTCTAGTAGAGAAATTTTTTTTTACATATATAAATATTTTTTTTTTAAATTGATTATTATTGATATAAAATTTAAAATGGAAAACGATTATAAAAATAGTGTAATTTATCGTATTTATTGTAAAAATCCCGATATTACAGAATGTTATATTGGTTCAACAAAATGTTTTGAAGATAGATTTTATACACATAAATCAGCGTGTAATACTAAACATAATAAAAGACATAACTTATATTTATATCAGTTTATTAGAGATAATGGTGGTTGGAATAATTTTGATAGAGAAATTTTAGAATATTATGATTGTAATAATGAAGAAGAATTAAAACAAAAAGAACAAGAATATATTGATAAATATAACCCAACATTAAATATACATAATGCTTATACATCTGAAGAAGTAAAAAAAGTACAAATAGAAAAAAGTAGAAAAAAATATAGAGAAACAGGAAAAGCAAAAGAAAAAGAAAGAAAATATACAGAAAAACTTATGAATGACCCTGAAAGATATCAAAAAAAATTAAAAAATAAAAGTGAATGGGGTAAAAAACCTAAATTTTGTGATGTATGTAATTTATGGACTACAAATAATATGTGGTATCATCATAAAAAAACTAAACTTCATTTAGAGAATGTAGAAAAAAGTTAATAAATGTGATTAAATTTTTTTTATACTTATATTAATTTCAAATCTAATTCTATTACATATAAAATATAAACCAATTATATTAATTAATAAAAATACATAATAAATATTATTATAAATATAATAACTTATTGTACGATTTTCATACATTATAGTTAAAATAATAATTAAACCATATATGAATGAAGAATTAAAACTAATTTCATTACGAATTTCTTCACCAGACATTAAAAAAAAATAAATAAAAATCAATTTATAATTCTAATTAAAAAAATTCTTAAAAAAATTGCTTCCTTGATTGATAGTACCTTGGACTAAAGGTATATCTTTGACTAAAAATTTGGACCAAGCACCTTCCAAATCTCCTTCACCAAGAAATTGAAAAAATTGTTCACAATTTTTTTTGCCGTAGCTAAGACACCAGTAAGCAAAATATAAAATAAATCCTACTAAAAATGTTAATAATACATAATTAAATATAATTTTACCTTCTGCTTCCCCTCCGTTTTGTTTTTTATTCTTTTTGTTTTGCATAATATATATATATAATTAGAAATTTTTTTTTAATAAATAAAATTTTATCACTATTCTCTTCTAAATAATCCTTCCATCCTATTTTTCCTATTTTATATATCTTATTTACTACTTCTTTTTCTTGCTTATCCATATATTTTTTCATTTTCTCTATTATACCTTTATCTCCTATTCCTAACATACGTATCGCCAATAATGCCCCATTTGTCGCATTATTTATTGCCACTGTAGCCACAGGTATTCCACGAGGCATTTGAACTATTGATAATAATGAATCCATACCATCCATTGAACTCGATTTTATTGGAACTCCAATTACAGGTATTTCTGTTAATGATGCTAACATTCCAGGTAAATGTGCTGCACCACCTGCACCAGCTATAATTACTTTTAATCCTTTATGAATTGCTCCATCAGCATAACTGTATAAACGATTTGGTGTTCTATGTGCGGATACTATACTGCATTCATACGGTATTTTAAATTCATCCATAATTTCACATGCTTTACTCATTATTTCTAAATCTGAATCACTACCCATTACAATACCCACTACTGGAATTTTCATTATATACTAATATTACTCTAATTTTTAAATCAAACGATTTAAAAATTATACTTTACATAAAAGTAAAAATGATAAATGTCGGCATAATTCGTTATCCCGGTTCCAATTGTGATTTAGAAACATTCCGCTATTTTAATTTTAATGATGAAAATAAATGTTTTTTTATATGGCACAAAGAAACCGACTTTTCATTGTTAAATGATCTTGATTTACTTGTTTTACCAGGTGGATTCGCTTTTGGTGATCGTATTTATAACAAAGCTACCGAAAATTATATTATTTCACCTGGAACTATGGCTTTACAAAGTCCTGTTAGTATTTTAATTCAAGAAGCAGTAAATAGAAATATTGCTATTTTAGGAATATGTAATGGTTTTCAAATATTAACACAAATGAATTTATTACCAGGTAAATTACTTTTAAATGATTGCAAAAAATTTGTATGTAAAAAAGTAAAATGTAATGTTTCTTATGAAGATATTAAAAATTCTACTGAATTATATATAGCAAATTCATATGGTAAATATGTAAATAATGAAAAATTAAAAAATGATGAATGTTATTTTTTAAGATATGAAGATAAATCTATTGCTGGTGTATGTAATATGAAAAAAAAAATATTTGGTATGATGCCTCATCCTGAAAGAAATAATCTTGATTTCAAAAATACTTTTTTCCAAATGTTATTTTATCAAGAACAAATAATTGAACCAAATTATCAAATGATTTTTGATAAATCTATCAAAGAACTTATGTTTAGCGAACATATTTCTTATAAAACCACCAAAAAATATCTACGTAATTTACATACAAAAGAACCATGGGTCGTTCAAGGTCCTGGTGAAAATGCAGGTATTGTAGATATTGGTAAATCGCCTGACGGTACTGAATATTGTATTGCTATAAGAATAGAAAGTCATAATCATCCTACTTTTATTGATCCATTTGAAGGTGCTGCTACTGGTGTTGGTGGTATTTTACGTGATATTTTTACTATGGGTGCTCGTCCTATTGGTATTTTAGATTTTTTACGTTTTGGTGTTGATACTAATAGTAATCAATTATTAAATAAGGCAATTCAAGGTATTTCATATTATGGAAATTGTATAGGTGTGCCTAATATTGGTGGTGATTTATATTTACATCCAAGTTATAATACAAATCCTTTAGTAAATGTAGGTTGTTTAGGTATATTAAAAAAAGAAAATATAATATATGGTAATGTTAAAAATAATAATAATTATCTAATTTATGTTGGAAGCAAAACAGGTAATGAAGGTATAAATGGTGCAGCTATGGCCTCAAATACTTTTGCAAATAGTAATGTTTCAGAAGAATTAAAATCAAATGTTCAGAAAAGTGATCCATTTTTAGAAAAATTATTATTAGAAGCTTGTTGTGAAATTGCTGATAAAAAATTAGCAGATGGTATGCAAGATATGGGTGCTGGTGGTATGTTATGTGCTACATTAGAAGTTGTAAAAAGGGGTATTGAAAAAACAGAAATACAAGATTTAGGATGTGAAATTTATTTAGATAAAGTACCAACAAAATATGATATGGAATTTAATAATATTTTAATATCTGAATCACAAGAACGTATGTTAATTGTTGCTAATGAAACAAATTTACCTAAAATAAGTGAAATATTTGAAAAATGGGATTTAGAATATGCTGTTATAGGTAAAACAAATAATAGTAGTAAATATCAAGTATATTATAATAATAAATTATTATATTCAGATAATATATTTAATTTAGATTCTCCTGAAGATTATATTAATATACCTACTAAATATACTAAAGTTAATCAAACACATCCAACAAAAATAAAAAATCCACATTTGTGGACTATGTATGATTCTACTGTTGGTAATAGAACATTAAAAGGTCCTGATAAACCCGGACATTATGCTATATTAGATATATATGAAGTAAATAAACAGTTAATATTAACATGGGGTGAAACATTTGATAAATGTTATGAAAAAATGAAATTATTTGAAAATGTGAAACCATTATGTATTGTAAATTGTCTCAATTTTGGTGATCCTAAATATAGTTTATATGATTTAAGAGAAACAATTATTGATTTAGGTTCTAAATGTAAATTACATAATATTCCTGTTGTTGGTGGTAATGTAAGTTTATATAATACTACAAATACGCAATCAATTAGACCAACACCAATATTATTAATGATGGGTATTACTACATAATTATAATTTAGATTGTAAATTTTGTAAAACAAATAGTTTATATTCAACATCTTTTTTTCTTTTTTCAGTATTATAAAAATCATGTGGAGATTTTAACATAGGAAATTGTAGTTTACTAAATTCATAATTATAACATATATGAAAACGATTATTAAATCCTTTACCATCAAATTTTAATAACACACTATATTTTCGTGGAGTTCTATTATCAGTTTTATATAAAATTTTATTATCAAAAGAATCTACAGGACAACTGTCAATCATATATTTAATATCCTCCACAATTGGTGAATATATAGGTATTTGATTGTATTTATTATAAATTTTATCAGGTAAACATACATTATCTAATTTAAATGTTGTATGATATCCGCAACTTCTACCACTTTTATCTAATACCCAACAACCATGTTCTAGTTCAAATAATTCATTTTTATAATATCTAATAAAATCTCTTTTTTTTTTATCAATATCTGTTTTATTAGACATTTTATTTATAAAATAATATAAATTTAATTTTATAAATACATTAATTTAACTAAAATAAATTAATTTTTATTTATAAATATTATACCTATTAATACTAAAAATATTCCTAGCAATTGATAATTATTAATATTTTCTTTAAATACAAAATATCCTAAAATTAAAGTACATAATATTACTAAAGGTTGAATAGAAGGTATTGCATAACTTACATTTTCATATTTAATTAATTGACCGAATAATAATCCTCCTATAACTCCTGTAAATACAATTAATCCAAAATATTTAAAATCATTTTTATCTAATTTTTCTAAAAAACTAAATTTATTTTGTTTATATAAATAAATTAAAATTATTATTATTGGTATTAAACTAAAAAAATATTCCATACAATAAAATTCTAATACAGATAATTTTTGTAATGGTATTTTTTTTAAAAATGGATTTGTAGTCCAACATACTACTATAAAAAAAATTAATAAATATACTGTCATTATTTATATTAATTTATAAATATAAAAAAAAATATTAAATATTTTAAATAAGATTATTTAACGACCAAATAACATATTTAATAAAATCCATAATAATAATAATTGAGTAGGATTTTCTAATGGTTTAATACCAGGAACAACTTGAATTAAAACTTCATTCCAAATGTATTTACCAATAAATAATAAAATAACTACACAAATAACTAGTGTAATTAAGGATACAACTAAATTTCCATTTGATGTATCAAATTGACCTCCAGTAAAACTACCACCATTAAATGAAGAAACAACTGCTTTAATTGTATTTGCTATCATTATATTATTAATAAATAAATTAAATTTTAATTAAACAAAATTAATTAATAATTAAATTATATAAATCTTATTTAATATATATATGTATGTTTAATTCAATTATTAGTACAAAATATATAAATAATAGTATTTGGACAGATGATAATACAGTTAATTCTTGTCATAATTGTAAAAATGATTTTACATTTTTAAATAGACGACACCATTGTCGATTATGTGGTAAAATTTTTTGTAATTCTTGTTGTAATTATTATATTAATACTAATTTAAATACGGAATTAATAAAAATAGAAGATTTTTTAATGGAATGTTTACATAATAATAGTGAATTAAATTATAAAAAAAAATTATGTTATCATTGTCATAAATTATTATTTAATATTACCGAAATTTCAAAATTTATTAAAATATTTGAATTATTACCATTAGATATTATTAATATTCAAAAATTATTTTTTGTTAATAGAACATGGAATAAAAGTATTCAATTTTATTTACATAATTTTAAAAATATTCAATATAGTACTATATATAATAATATTTCCTTAAAAACTTATAGAATATTAAATTATAATAAATTTCATATATGTGGTCATAATAAATTAATTACACCTTATATTATTCATAATAATTGGGATAAATATAATAAAAATGAATTAATACATATTTTAGAAAATTTACAAATAAAAAAAACAGAATGTAAAACAATGTTATGTAATAAAAATTGTTCTGAAAAACTAAATAATTATGATATTTTATATATTTTAAAATACACAAAAAATAAATATATTAAAGAATATTTATTACAAAAATTTGATTCTACCTTACTTTCATATTTTCTTCCATTATTTATATCTTTTATTATAAATGATTCATTAGAAGATTTTTCTATAACAAATTATCTAATTGATAAATGTATTAGTATTCAATTACTTATTGAATTATTTTTTAATATGTTTATTATTATTAATAATATAGATACTAAAAATGATAATATATATAAACATTCTTTACAATTAATTAAAAATAGATTAAAAATAATTAATGAAAAAAAATATAATTCTATTATAAATTCTATCAAATTAATTAAGTTATTAAGTAATATTAATAATAATAATACTGATAAATATATTGATAGTATTAATGATTTTATTAATAAAAATGAAGTATATATACCATTAAATAATAAAAAACAATTAAAAAATATATCAAAAAATATAATTAAAAAAGATTCAAATACTAAACCTATTATTATAGAAATAACTTTTATAGATAATACAAAAAAACAACTTTTATTTAAAAAAGAAGATGTACGAGTTGATTATATTATTTCAAAAATAATTCAATTTATAAAATATATTTTACATCATAATAATATTTCTACAAACTTATTAACATATGATATTTTACCAATTAATAATTCTTATGGAATTATAGAAATTATTGAAAATGCAAGTACATTATATGATATAAATGAAAAATTAAATACCTCTTTGCAAAATTATATATTAAATCAGAATCAAAATCAAACTATTGATATTATTAAACGTAAGTTTATTCATAGTTTATCTATTTATTGTATTATTACTTATATATTAGGTATAGGAGATCGTCATTTAGATAATATTATGGTTACACGTGGTGGTGTATTATTTCATATAGATTATTCATTTTGTATAGGACATGATCCTAAACCTTTTTCACCTTCTATTAGAATTACTAAAGAAATGATTGATATGATAGGTGGTGAAAATAGTAATAATTATAAATTTTTTATTACAAATTGTAATACTTATTATAATTGTATTAGAAAATATACCAATATTATTAGTTTAATGATTTATTTATTATATAATATAAATCCTATTATATTTAACGAAAAATCTATTAAAAATCATATTATAAAAAAATTTATTTATTCAGAAAGTGATAATTATGCTAATTCCATTTTAAATGATAGTATTACAAATAGTACCGATAATTATAATTATATTGATTTTTTCCATTATCATAGTAGAGAAAAAACAGTAAGCAAAACTGTATTTAATTTATATGATAGTTCTTTATTATTACCTTCATATATTAAAAATTTTGTTACCTCTTTATTATAAAAAAAATTATTTTAATTATTTTAATTATTTTACAAGTTAAAATATATTTTAATCAGAATCAGAATCTACAATCTGATTTTCATCCTTCGAATTATCTTCATCTTCATCCTCATCATCTGAAGATAGTAGACAAAATTGATCCTTATCTACATATCCACTATCTCCTTCCGGTTCCCAATATTGTGCTTGATGTAGATACCAGGAACAACCCAGTTTTCCATTAATTACATATACATTTGGTGTAATAGCACATTTTACAAAACCTCGTGATTTAATATTTTTAACTGTTTCAGGTGTAATATCCATTTTTTCTTTATTTTCTTTAAATACTGTAAAATTAAATGTCCCTTCCTCTTTTTTACTTACTGGAAGTTTAACTTTAAGACATTTATAACGTTCATCTTCATCTCCTGTTTCTTTATTTTTAGAAGGTTTAAGAATTGGATTTCTAGAAGCCTCAAGGAAATCATCTGTTACTTTCTTCTTTTTACCAAAGAATTCTAAACTATTACTTTTTGCATGTTCTCCAAGTGCTTTTTCAAATTTCTGTAGTCCTTCAATTGCTGCAGAAATTTCCTTATCACTTTCCTCCATTTCTTTTGTAATTTGAAGTGTCATAGTATAATCTTTTCTTCCATCTTCCGATACATATTCATCTCCTCCAAATGTTTTAACTTTTGGAAGTTTAAATAGTGGTTTTCTTCCATCATACTGGACATTTCCAAATTTTCCTCCTTTTCCTCCTGCTTTAAGTTCGGTAAATGTAAGTTTGGCTGTGTCAATCTCTGATAGTTTGGTCGGTTTAGTCATTGTTTTAGTGTGGTATAGAATTATAATATTAAAATCAATTTTGAAAAATATTTTAAAAATTTTAAAAATTTTTTATTTTTTTTTATTTTTTTTTTTCTTTTTAATAATAATGATATATAAAAAACTAAATTCGCATATTCAAGATAAAATTGATGAATATATTAAAATAAAACGAAGAAAAATTTTTAAAGAGGCTATATTATTTGATCTATTAAAATATCATGTAATTAATAATATCAAATTTATTAAAACATATTTAATTTATTGATTTATTTATTAATCTAAATTTCATATTTTTATATTTTTATATTTTTATATATATATATATGTCGAAGGATACAGACCCACTGAAAATATTTAATAAAACAGATAGACTATATTGTAATGTTAATAATAAAAATAATTTATCATTTACTTGTTTTTCAGAAAATGATATATATGAATTAGTTACTATATATAATAGTGATATTGCAAATGTTACTAATCAAAAAAATAAAAAAAATACACAAAATGAATTATATCCTATTATTAATATTAGAGATTCTAATAATAAAAAAAAATCTATTAAAACTATTTATGATGAATTAAAAAATAATTTAAGTAAATATAAAAAAAAAAATAATAAAGAATATTGTTGGTTAAAATTATCTGCTTTCAAAAATAAATTTATTAGTAGTAATAATTTATTTGTCCCAGAAATGCCTACAGAATGGTGTAGTAATATTACTAAATGGCGTGAATCATTAATAGATGCTCCATGGTTATCTAATTATGATATCGATAATATAATAGAACAATACGAACAAAAATATCCTTCATTTAAGTTTTTAGGTAGTACTCCTATTGATTTTAGACAAAAAAAACATAATAAATGTATATTAAATATTTTTAATGATAATTCTTATAAAAGTAAATGGTTAAAAAATACTGATTCAGCAAATGAATATTGTGATTATAACCCTATGGGATATTCAAATAAACACTCTTTTGGTATTGTTTTTAATACTGATAAACACGATAGTGGCGGTAGACATTGGATGTCTATGTATATTAATACTAAAACAAAAGTCATTTTATTTTTTGATTCAGCAGTAACATACGCTCATTTACATCCGGAAATTAAAAAATTTATTGAAAATATAAAAAAACAATACAAAAATATTAATTTTACTTTTAAATTTAATAATATTCAACATCAACAAAGTAATTCTGAATGTGGTATGTATTCTATTTATTTTATTTTAACTATGTTAGATGCAGATGAATCTAAAAAATTTAATTCATTATATATATTTGATAATTATTTCAATAGTTCAGAAAAAACTGTTTCAGATAAATTAATGGTATTATATAGAACTAAAATTTTTAGAAGTGAATGTGATTGTTAAAATTAATAACTATATGATTATCAAATAAAATATTATATATATATATATATATATGAAAAATTTAGAATATAAAAATAAATATTTAAAATATAAAAATAAATACTATAATTTAATTAAAAATAAACATATAAAAGGTGGTTATGTTGAAACACTTACAATAATTGGTTTAATTCTTGGTATTATTGCAAGTAGTGTATATACATATGTTAATAAAAATAATGATTCTGATTATGACAATATAGAAACATATAATAGTATTACTAATAAAATAAATATAGATATAAATAATTATTTTGATGTAATAAATCAAATTATAAAAAATAAAAATAATCTTAATTTATATAAAAATTTATATAATTTTTATAAATATCAACATCTAAATATCGAAGATTATTATAAAATAAATAATAATAATAATAAATCATTAAAAGATTTTATTAAATTATTTTCTAAATTAAAAAATGAATCTCCTATTTTAAAATTAATCACACTTGAAAAAGATGATTTATTAAAAGATTCTTTTATATATTCTTTAAAATATAGTATAGAAAATAATTCTTCTTTTGATAATGTACTAAAAACAGATATTATTGATAAATCTTATACTCAAATTAGAAATGAATTAATTGATTATATAGAACTACAAAAAACATATGATATATATTTTACCGAAGATTTAGATATAAATAAATCAAATATGGATAAAAATGATATAGCATTAGCTGAATTAAAACAAAAAACAAATGATAAAAAAACACAAGATAATAAAAAAAAATTTATAGAGTTTATGAAATTAAATAATGATAATGTATCAGATTTTCCTATGATTCATGCAGCTTCTGATAAATATGGAATTTATATAATATTACTTGTAAATTTTACTAATAGCTCTTATTTTAAAATATATAAACCCAGTAATAATGATGATAAACCTTCAATTAAAAATACTGTTGTATTAAATTATTCTAATTATTGTAATCACAACTGTGATTTTATAAATAATGAAAATAATAATAATAATATTAGTAAATTATATAATATTAATAAAGATATTCTAAATATGAATTTTGAATGGGCTGATAAAGATGATAATAAATATTTAAAAATTACCGAAATTAACTTTTTTAATAATAAATATAATAATATAGAACCAAATATAAATAATATTTCACAAGAATATAATTTATCTTACAAAGAGAAAAAAAAAATAAATAATGAATTAAAAACACGTCCTTGGTTTGAATATTATAAATTTAATTATAACTTAAAACCATATTAAATTATATTTATTTATAAAATTGATTTAAATATTATATTATATTAATATTATAATACTATGGAGTTTTGTCAAAATTGTAATAATAAAATGAATATTAAATGGAAATTTAAACTCGAAGATATAGATAATGAAGACGGACCTAAACAAAAATGTTTAGTATATTATTGTATTACTTGTGGTAATACAAAAGAATATACAAAAGATACTATTGTAAATCCTAAATTATATCATCAAAATTATGAAATTGATAAATCTTTTGTAACATTTAATAATGAATTATTATGTGAAGATCCCACTTTACAAAAAGTAAAAAATCCAAATATAAAATGTCCTAATTGTAAAAAATCTAATTCTATAGATGAAAATATAGTATTTTATATATATGATATTGATAATATGAAATATTTATATATTTGTTGTGATTGTAAAACTTCTTGGAAAACAGAATAAATTATTGATTTTTATTTTCTAATTTTCATTGAAAAATTAAGGAGATGTTTTTGGTCTCAACTCTACTTTTTTACAATAAAATAATTTATTTTTTTTATTTATATATTCAACATTATTAATACATTTTTTACAATAAATTAATTTATAGTTTTTTCTCATATTTTTTATATCTTTTTCAAAAAATTTATTTAGTTCATAAAAAATATCACAATTAATACATTTTATTAATGCAGGTTCGAACATAATATATTAAATAGATTTTTTATTTATAAATTATTTATAGTTTTAGTAAAATTTTCTATAATATCATATTGTACTGTTTTATTTAATGATATAATTATTGCTGCCATTTTTTGTTTTTTTTTTTTCTCCTCTAAACGTTTTGCATTCAATTCATTCAAAGATTTTAATATCTCTATTTCATCTTCTAATAAATAATATTCATACCATTCTCCTTCACTCATTTCTTCATATTCCTGTTCTTCTAAATATTTATCAATATTTTCTATAATTTCTTTTTTTGATATTTCTGTCAATTTTATTATTTCTTTATTATCCATTATAACATCTGTTAATGATTCTTTCATATCATCATGATTCATTTATATATATATATATATTTAAAAAAATATTTATTAAATTTAAAAATATTTTACATTTTTTATTTTTTAAATTCTTCAATTAATTCTTTAGGTAATTTATCTTGAAATGATATAGTTAAAGCCGACAAGATTTGTTTTTTTTTTTTTTCATTTAATTCATTTAATTTAATTATACCATTATTATATAAATTTTTTTCTACACTAACAATCCATCCTAAACTTGATCCTAAACAATAATTATCATCCTTATTTGGATACATATTATCTATCATTTCATTTACTGTATTTTCAATATCATCTTCTGATACATATTCCCAATCTGATTTATTTTTTTTTAATTTAATTGAAATTATCCGTTTTGCACTATTTTTATCAGGTCCAGCGGTATGCGAATAGTTATCCATTAGTATATGATAATAGATTTAATAGAATAATCAATTTTAAAAATTATATATTCATTGATTATCCATAAAATTATATTTATTCTCAATATTGTTATAATAATCACAATTAAATTTTAATGGAAATTCAATATTTTTTATTTTTGTTAATGATTCATTTGATTTTATTTCAGGTACAAAATTATTATTTTTATGAATAAAACGGAATCCATCTATACGAGTAGAAGGATATTTATTTTCATATGTTATATACCAATAATATAAACTTTCTTCAAAACATTTATCACATAAATGATAATAATATTTTATATAAATATCACTATTTATTTTACTTTCACAAGTAAATATTCTATGGACTCTTAATTTTTCCAATGAAATGTTATTCATTTTATATAAAATATTCTCATTTAATTCATTAAATTTATTCGAAATAAAAGTATTTAGTTTATTTGTCATTTCTATAAAATTAATATGTTTTTTACATAAATAACATTCACAAGGTTTGGTTTCAATTAAATAATCCTCTTTACTATTTGTATTTTCAAATATATGTACTGTTTTTGGATTAAAATAATTTTCTATTGATTTAATAAATCGTGGTGGTACATTTTTTTCAAATTCTTTCCACGATATTTCTTTTTCTTTATTTGATAAATATGGTTCCATAATTAATTTATTATTAATTAAAAATCAATTTTCTAAATATATCTTTTTTTCTAATCCACTTTCAACATCATAAATAAACGTTATAAATACATTTAAATGTTCCAATTCAAACATTTTTTTTAATTTTGGAAATGCTCCACTATTAAATTGTAATGGTTTATTTACATTTTGGATTAATAAACTAAATATATATGCATATGGATCTTCTTTACATTCTTCATATTCACTTTTATATGCTTTCAAAAAATTATGTTTTTCTATAGATACACCCATATCTTCTAATTCTTCTTCAATATATTTTTTAAATAATGGGTAATCCTCATCAGGTATTTCTTCTATCATTTTATTAATTCTTTTTGCTTTCATTTCATATTCACGCGATTCTTTTGTTTTTTTCTCTAAAAAAATATTTCCTGTTCTCTTTTTTTTTCTTCGTATAGAACCTTTACCACCTATTTGTGTACTTTGTAAATTCATTATATATATAATATGTTTTATATATTTAAATATATAATTAATATTATTATTCTTCATCAAAACGTTTATGATATCCACAATGTTTTTTACCAGGTTTAGGTACCTTACAACAATATTTACCTTTAATAAATGCAGGACATTGATTTTTCGAAATTAAAAATGATTTATATTCATCATTTTCAGTTGTACTATCAAGTATAATTTCTTTTTTAATTTCAAAATGATTTTTTTTAGTTTTCTTCTCATCATTTTCTATATCTTCTTCTTTATCATCCTCAACTGTTTCAACATAATTCTGTTTATATACTTCATGATAATCATTAATTTTTAATAAATTATCCTTATTTTGTTCTATGACTTCTTCCTCATCTAACCCAAATTCATCTGCAATAAAACGACAAGTTTTTTCAGTTAAATCATTCATATTTTTATTAAATCTATCCATCTTCTTATTTTTCATTTTTTCTAATTCTTCAATACAAAATTTATTTACTCGATTGTTTAAAGTTATTTTGATTTTGTCTAATTCATCTAATATAAAATTTTTACAAGAATCTTCTAACTCTTTTTTATCTTCAGTATTTAGTGAAATATCATTATACATATCATTAAGTATAGATTCAACTTGGTCTTTCATAGATTTTAAGATAAAATAGAAAAAAAAATCAATTTTAAATTTTTATTATTCATAAATTATTTAGAAATATAAATCTTTTTTCTGTATTTTTTTTTATTTTATAATTTAAATGAATAAAATACTGAAAAGATTTTATCATCCTGGTTATGGAAATTTTAACAGTAAAAAACTATGTTTACCCTTATGTCCCACTAATAATATTATTAAATATGATAAACCAGTTTCAGGTAATAAAATTCAAGAATTACAATTTAAAAAAAATATTTTATCTTATAAAACTGATGATATAAATTATTATTCACATAAAATTAGTGATTTATTTAAAAATAATACTATTTATTTACCCACAAGTCATAATACACCAATTATTAGAGCATTCCAAAGTTGTAGAAATATTAATTCTAATAAATATATTAAAATTGTAGAAAAAATGAATATTACAGATAATGATGGTGTTTTTATAAATAATAATATAAATAAAAATAAATTATTATATTTACTTAATTTCTGTGGTACTATTGAAGAAAAAAAAATTATTGAAAGTGCTATTTATGGTATATTTTCTAATTATGGTGATAGTATATATATTGCTAATGATTATTTACAAGTTAGTAATAATCATGTTATTTTATCAAATTATCCTTCAGAAATTTCACAAAGAGAAATAGAAAAATGTAGAATAGTAGCTTATTGTTTATTATTAGGTAATTATCCTATATTATTAGATAATAAATTTAATTTTGAAGGTGAAGCAAATATTAAATTTATACCTGCAAGAATTATAAATAAATCTAAAAATATAAATTATCAAATGTGTATTTCTTATAATTCATCCAGATCAGATTTAAAATGTATAAATAATATAAATAAATATTTAGAAAAATTAGATTTACCCTTATTAAAAAATGTTAATATTGAACCAAAATTATATTGTAAAGAATATTTTTATCATCTTGATTGTATATTAAATTTTTCTGTTGATCCACAATTACAGATTTTTACGAGTATAGATGATTTTTGGGCGAATTATAAAAAAAATGGTACTTTAATTTATGAAAAAAATTGTATAGAAAACAAATATTTAAATATTCTTGATAAATTATTTAATAAAAAAATTCCAGTTACTAAAAAAGATGATTTACTTAGTCCTAATATGATTGTTTCCCCTAATCATATTATCGGTTCTTCTAATATTTCTAATAAAAATGAAATTCCAAATTTTTTTCATTTTATTCATCCTTCTTATGGAGGTGGTGGAGCTCATAAATGTTGTTCTAATGTTATTAATGTAAATAAAAGTATTTCAATAGATGAATGGTTAGAATTTTGTAAAAAATTAGATATAAATGTAAAGAATGATTTTATATTAGGTATAAAATCGGAAATAAAACGTTTAGAAAATTTTTTTATATAATTAAAATATATGACCGAATACATTAATAACTCTATAAATTATGTTTTAGATCGAATTATCTATCCTATTTACGACTATACAACTTCATTATTTACTGAATGTTAATTTTTATTATTTTTATTTTTTTTTAATTTTTTGTCTAAATTTTTTTGAAAAAAATTTTTTCAAAATACTTTTAAAAATAAAAATTTTCTCTTTCCC
>Ga0255759_10001286_pt1 | contig 22528 bp, 30 predicted proteins | sample 101ome_20_FD_179959 | JGI IMG/M metagenome (GOLD analysis project Ga0255759, IMG submission 179959) | Coastal salt marsh microbial communities from the Groves Creek Marsh, Skidaway Island, Georgia - 101404AT metaG (version 2) | ecosystem: Environmental > Aquatic > Marine > Intertidal zone >...
TTATTCAATACGTGTTTAGTTGCCATACATGACACCGGCGAGACCCTTCGAGACCTTGAGGACGTTCCAGTTCACCGCGTACATCCTGTGGAGGGAGTTGCCACCGGTCGGGGACGTGACGTTGATCTTCATCGTGTCGATCCTGGAGGCGTTGATGCTTCCGGACGGTTGCGCCGAGTTCAACTTGGCGGCGAACGACCAGGTGTACACCGGGACGTTGTCGAGTTCGTTATCCGGGAGCACGCTGCAGTGCATTTGAGGCACGATGGTGTGGTGGTAGACGTTGGACATGTTCTCCGTGTGCGCGACGCCGTTGACGTAGAGGGTCGCCTTGTCGAAGTTGTACTCGGTCGCCCAGTTGGAGTCCGTGCTCTTGCCGTTCACCAAGTGGAAGGCGCGGCACGGGTGGTTGAAGTAGGTGAGGTCGAACTCCGTGTCCGTGCTCTCGGCGAGTTGGTACTGGGTCTGCGTGATGAGGAGTTGGTGTTCGTTTTCGGTGAAGAACTGTCTCTCGGCTGAGTCGAGGAAGATGAATTGACCGTACACTTTCGGGGTGGTCACCGGGGTGAATCCATCTCGGCACTTGATTTTAATTTCCACGGAGTGGTACTGCATAGCCACCAATGGAAGGGCGCGAGTCAAATCACCGTTTCCGAAAAAGAACGGGATGAAATAGTGGTCCCCGGTGGTCGCGCTGTACGCCCCGATGGAGTTATTTTTAACGGCAGAAGTCGTCACGGCACCGGAAGCCTTCGCCTGGTCTGTGTTGTACAACACGTTGTGCACGCCTTGGATAAAGAGCGTGTCGAGGACGCAGACTTGTTGACCACCGATCCAGAGGCTGAACTCGGTCGGGTTCGCCGCTGTGGACCCGTGCAATCCGGTGGCGCTCGGGGAAGACGCGGTGTCCGCTGTGGCGATACCAGGCGCTTCGATCCACACGTAGGAGAGGAGGTCCCCCTTGCTCACGATCGGGATCGTGATTTCGTTGTTCGCGGCGAAGGTTCCGATATAGTCGAGACGCTCTGGCTTCATACTGAACGGCGTGTGTCGCTTGAAGTTTTGTCTCCAGAACGAGATCTCGGGTTGACCCGTGAGGTGCGTGTCAGCCACGCCCCGGCTCACGAGTTCGATCAATGCTCCACTCATAATTATTACTATACTGACATAAAAATTTTAAGCGTAGTTTCGACATGGGGATTGATTTCCAAGCCCTCACCTGGGAGGCAAAAGATGATGAAGACGGATACGGTTACTTTATCTCCATCATCGGTAAAACCGGGGACGGGCGGTCGGTGTGCGTGACGACGTCCTACAATCCTTACTTTTTCATTCGTCTTCCTGATAATTTCTCGTCGACGAAGACGGAGTTGTTTCAGATCATCGAGAAGAAGTACCCGGGGTACGTGGTCAGTCACGAGACGGTGAAGAGAAAATGTCTTTGGGGATTTCAAAATAACGAGGAAAATAATTTCGTGAGATTGGAATTTAAAAATTTAGAATCCAAAAAGAGGTTGGATTATTTTTTCCGAAGACCGGTGTACATGAGCCGAGGACCGACGATGTTCAAGGTGTACGAGGCGAACCTCGATCCTCTCCTGCGTTTCATGCACGACACCGGGATCAAATCCGCTGGGTGGCTCAACACCGGCGACCACTGCGTGCGAGCCCACCGCGCGGATGTGGACGTCGATCTGTTTTGCAACGACTGGTCGTCGCTGACCCCGGTAGACAAGGACGACGTCGCCCCGTTCGTCGTCGCCTCCGTGGACATCGAGTGCAACTCGTCCACTGGAAAGTTCCCGTCCCCGAGGGTTCCGGGCGACGCCTGTTTTCAGATCGCCATCACCCTGTGTCACCTGGGGAGCGAGGAGCCTTACCGGAAGACGTGTCTGTGTTACAAGGAGACCGACCCCGACCCGGACTCCGGTGACATCGTGTGGTACCCCACGGAGAAGGAGATGTTGGAGGCGTTCACGGCGTACGTCCACGAGCACAACGTAGACATCATCACCGGGTGGAACATTTTCGGTTTCGATCTCCAGTATCTCTACCGGAGAGCGGTGCACACCGGGGCGAGAAAGTTCATGTTCCTCGGTCGCCTCAAAGGGGTCATGTCCAGTTTGCAAGAAAAGATTCTCTCCTCGAGCGCCCTCGGGGACAACAAACTTTTGCTTTTACCCATGCCCGGAAGATTTGTCTTCGATCTCTTCCAGGAGGTGAAGAAAGGATACAAGTTGGACAGTTATTCCCTGAACAGCGTGAGTAAGTTGTACTTGGGGGACGAAAAGATCGACATGTCCCCGAAGGAGATGTTTGCGCGTTACCGGGAAGGTGACCCACACAAGCTCATGGAGGTGGCGCGGTACTGCATCAAGGACACCCTCCTTCCCCACCGGTTGCTCAAGCGTCTGTGCACCCTTCTCAACCTGTTGGAGATGGCGAACGCCACGTGGGTGCCATTGGATTTCCTCGTCACCCGGGGACAACAAATAAAAGTTTTCTCCCAGTTGGCGAAGAAGGCGAAGGAGTTGGGGTTCATGGTGCCCACGATTTACAAGGACTACAAAACGGAGAAGGTGTACTTTGGGAAGGAACAGATAAAAATTCCGGAGGGGTACGTGGGTGCGACCGTGTTGGATGCCCAGAAGGGTGCGTACTACTCTCCCATCACCGCGTTGGATTTCGCCTCCTTGTATCCGAGCATCATGATGGCACACAATCTGTGTTACTCCACACTCGTCAAAGATCCAAAGTACGGGAACATCCCCGGCATCACCTACGAGGAGTTCGAGGTGGGTGGGGAGACGTACAAGTTTGCCCAAGACGTGCCATCCCTCCTTCCTTCGATCTTGAACGAACTCAAGGCTTTCCGTAAAAAAGCGAAGAAGGACATGGCGAGTGCTACCGGATTCATGAAAGAGATCTACAACGGCAAGCAGTTGGCGTACAAGATAAGCATGAACAGCATGTACGGTTTCACCGGGGTGAAATCGGGGATGCTTCCGTGTTCGGAGATCGCGTCGACGACGACCGCGAAGGGTCGGAGCATGATCGAAGAGACGAAGACGTACGTCGAGAAGCACTTTCCAGGCGCGATCGTGAGGTACGGAGATACGGACTCCGTGATGGTCGAGTTTGACTGCGAGGGGCGCACCGGGATGGACGCCATCAAGTACAGTTGGGATCTCGGAGAGCGCGCGGCGGAGGAGTGCACGAAACTTTTCAAAAAACCGAACGACTTGGAACTCGAGAAAACGTACTACCCATACATTCTCTACAGTAAGAAGAGGTACGCCGCGAAACTGTGGACGAAAGGGAAGGATGGGGAGATGCACATGGATTACATCGACGTGAAAGGTTTGAGTCTGGTGCGCCGGGACAACACCCCACACGTCCGGGAGGTGTGCAAAGAACTTTTGGATCTCATCTTGGAATCGAACGACACCAAACCGGCGATCGAACTCGCTCGGGAGAGGGCTCTGGAACTTCTCACCGGAGACGTGCCCCACGAAAAGTTAATTTTATCCCAACAGTTGGGTGATCTAGAAAATTACAAGTCCCACAACATGTCCCACGTTCAGGTGCACTTAAAGATGGAAGAGAGAAAACCCGGAAGCGCCCCACAGAGTGGTGACCGGGTGCCCTACCTCCTCACGAAGACGGAAGCCGGTCACCGGGCGAAGGCGTTCGAAAAGGCGGAAGATCCAAAGTACGTCTTGGAAAATAAAATTCCGGTGGACTACCACTACTATTTCCTGAACAAGTTCTTGAAACCGGTGTCCGACCTCTTGGAGCCCCTCGTGAACGACGCCAAGGAGGAAATCTTCGGTGAGATCATCTCCCAGTACAAACCCCCGAGGGCGAAACCGGTTCGTAAATCCAAGGAAAAACAGACCACCCTGGATTCCATATTTAAAAATTACGAAACAACAATAAGTAAGTCTAATGGATCCTCAAATACCGAAAAAATTGATTGATGTTTTCGAGGACGAGGTCCAGAACCGGGTGCGTGGGGCGTGTGTGGAATTCGCGGAGAGGGTGTGCCGAGCGTACGGTCTGAACAAGATGGACGTCATGGCGATGATTCCGGACGTGCGAACCCTCTCCGGGGAGTCCAAGTGTAAGGGGATCACACAGATGGGTGCCGTGTGCACGCGAACGGGGCAGTTCGACGGGTACTGCAAGCTACACTTGTACCAGAGGGAACAGTCTCGACCGGTGCCGTTCATGCAGAGAAATTATTCCGAAGATCACAATCACGACATGTGTTTAGGTTACGTCCCCGGGTGTCCCGCGTGCGAGAAGGACACCCGAGACGGGTATAAAGATTTAGATGATATACTAGGTTAACCGAAAATGTCAACGAAATCAGATTTACTTTTTGCATCCATCAACCAGTTTTACAACGAGCCCACGAACCGTGACGCCTTGGTGAACGTGTTGAACAAAAAGAACGGCAGCCCGAGCCTCCGGTCGATCGAGTGGTTCATCACGAACTACGCGAAGAAGAACTTGACACACTACGAGACCCAAGACGGAAAGATCTTCACCGTGCACTGCGCATACAAAAATACCCTCAACGGTTTCTCGAAAAGGTTCTTCGATCCATTCTGTCGGTCGTCGAAGATCACGTACAAAATTCCGGGAACGGAGATGGAGATTCAAACCACTTTAGCGCAGTTGAACTTCATACGTTGGGTGATACGAAACAAAATTTTAGATTACATGGAGAACAATCGCTTCGTCTTGTTCAATAAGTCGTCTACGTAATTCGGCTCCCGCAGTTTCGTGGGACCCGGGTCGGGTTCGGCGATGAGGGACAAGGCTTCTTCCTCCGTCATGGGTGCGTCCGGATCCGCCGTCACCTCCGAGATGTCCTGCGTGGACATTCTCAGTAGACCGTTTTCGATCACCATGACCACATACCCCGTGTAATATATGTTCAAAGAGTACGTCTCCGTGAGTCCACTCTCCAGCGTGCACTCCAAGGTTGTTTTGTTCCCCTGAAGTCGCGAAAAATCAAGGCTTCCCGATGGTTCCACCACGAGCGGATTCATCGAGAAACTCATCGTGTAAATGTTTCGAGTGGGACGGGACAGTTTCTTTTGGAACGGCACCAAGTATTTGAAGAAAGTGTGGTCCGTGGACGTCGTGTTCGGCAACCGGTTGCCTTTGATGTAAAAGCTCGCGTCCTTCATCACCGGCACGAAGAAGGTGTTCAACTCGTCGAAGTCGTCTGCACTCGAAAAGTTGTACCGGTTGTGGCAGAAAAATTTGCCTTCGTCCGTCTCCCCCACCTCCTTGATTATCTCCTCCTGTTCGAACCTCTTGTCCCGGAAGAACCAGTGCACCGCTTTCACCGGAATGTTTGGGACGAGTTGTTGGGTCACCGTGACGTCACCGGGGATCGTTTCCGTCACCGGATGTTTCCGGACGATGTCCGTGATGAACACTTGTTTCTGTTTGGTCAGGTACAATCGCTCTTCGTTCGTCAAGGTGATCTCCTCGGTGATGATGTGGAACTCCGGTAACCCCACCGTTTGGCTTTCGGCGTCACAGAAGAATTGTTGTTTGAAAAACTCAAACTCGAAGACAATCTTTTGTTTGAAGCACGCACACAGGGGAAAGTACGGGCGGTTCGGGTTGTTCCCACTGTACTCGTCCGCGGCGTATTTCCTGCTGAAGAAAAAGTTGATGGGGATGAGGATTTCTGACTCGTAGGCGCTGATCACGTCGTTCTCGTTCAGTTCCGTGGAATCGAAGGCGAGGGACCGGTTGACGAGGAACCTGTTCGCGACTTTTTCAGACGTCTCGAGGTACAACTCGTCGTTGAGGATTCCCCAGTCCGCGTGAAATTCTTCCAAGACGGTCTCGTCGATTCTCATCGTCGCTTTTTTCACGATGTGTCTCCCGATTTGGTCTGTGTAGTTCTTCCCTCCGGTGAGACCCGGAAGCGTGATGCTGAGCCACATGTTGCTCAAGAGGTCTCCCCTGTCTTGAGGTCTGAACTCGACCTTGATCGTCTCTCCGAAAGGCCACGAGTCTTTGCTTCCCGGTGACTTTACTTTGGTACTCCGGTGATACTTTGAAAAGTTTGAATGCCTCTGGCTCTCGTAGAAAAACATCCCATCCTCTGGTTTCTTGGACAGAAGGTCTTCATCCTGCATGCCAATCGCGTTCAGACAAATTTTTGCCCCGGCGCCTCCAGACATATCTAATGTGAGACTACAAAAAAATATTTACTTAATTTAACAAGAATGGTGCAGACCAGAAGTAAATGCCCACCCGAGCTTAAGCGTCTCGGTAAGTGCCAGGAAAAAGTCAAAGCCAAGCCAAAGCCGAAGACCACGAAGAAGAAGAACAATACGTCTACCAAGGACGGCAAGTGCATGCGCGTCATGTCTTCGTGCACGAAGATGGTCCAACTCGACCGGAAATTATCCGCCTTGCAAAGAAAGTACGTCAAGTTGACGGAAGATTTCGATGAGATGGTCCTTCCGAAGTCGTCGCTTCGAAACAGCATGGCACAGCAATTCAGGAAGCGCGCCGCGATGCTTCACGAGATGTCCAAGTTAAACACGGAGGTGAAGCGCCTTGAACTGGAATACGATGCGGTGAAGAAGACGTGTTACGGAGGAAACCCGAAGGGTAACTTGTGTCAGAATTACACGAACGAAAACTACAACCGCAATCTACGAAACGAGCGAATGTCCAAATTGCGTTCGACCATCCGAAACAAGATCAACCGCCTCGATAACCCGGTGACGAAAAAGGCGTACCAAAAGGCGCTCAAGAAAGCGGTGAACGCCAACCTCGACTGGCTAAACGTGGAGGTGGAGGCAAACTTGACTGTACAAAAGAACAATTTGAGGTAATTACAAACACTCCAACCAAAGTTCCCTCGGAGTCTTCGAACTGAGTTCGTTGAATTCCCGGTTCGCCTCCTGCGTTTGTTGCACGAGGGACTCGATCGCTTCTTCCGTGTACTGCCACGTCTTGATGTCGAGGAGGTACGCGTACGAGTCCTCCACCTTTGGAAAGTGTTGGGCGATCTCCGCCTCCAAGTCTTGCCTCTTTCTTTTGAAAACTTTTAGTTGATCGTTCACCACCGCCCACACGAACTGTGCCTTGTGGCTGCACACGGTGGCTCGCTCCCTCAATTTTTCCAAGAGATGTTTTTTCCTCTTTTCGAAATATTGCATCCGGATGTCTACGTAGTCGTACAAGATTTCTTCCGGGGTTTCATATTTTTTTATTCCCGTCACCGGGTGGAACAGGTGCATGTTGGATGTCTTGTAAGTTTCCGAGAGTTTGAAATCCTTCACCGGATCGTTACCGGAGTATCCCACGATTTTGAAATCAACTTTTTCCGTGGTCGAGTTGTTGACATAGTTTGTGATGGTCTTGTCTTCCAAGAGTTTGTCCAGGTGTTCCTTGAAATCTTGGGTCCACCTCCCCGGTGGCAGTTCGGTGACGTGACCACCGGAGTACGTCCCGGTGGCGACCCACGTGTGTTCGTCCTGTCTGGTCACCGTGCCGGTGAAGTCCTTGAACCACGGTTTCAAACAATTTTTCACGTGTTCTCCGTGAATTACTTTTTGTTTGATTACGTTTCGAAGATCTTTCGGATTGAAGGGTGGGATGCTCGAAGAAAATCCGGTGCCGATGCCTTTGGTGCCGTTGACCAACACCATGGGAAGGGTTGGCACAAAGTATTCGGGTTCCACCAATTTCCCATCGTCTTCCAGGTAGTTGAGGATGGCGTCATCCCTCGGATCGAATATTTTTCTCGTCTCCGGAGACAGTTTGGTGAAGATGTACCTCGGTTGGGAGGCGTCCTTGCCACCCATGATCCGTGTCCCGAACTGACCGCACGGCACGAGCACGTTGATGTTGTTGCTTCCGGTGAAATCCTGTGCCAACTTGACGATGGTCTCCGCCAGGGACACCTCCCCGTGGTGGTACGCCGTCTTCTCAGACACGTACGACGCGAGTTGCGCCACCTTCATTTCTTGCGTCAGGTTCCGTGCGAAGCACGCGTGAAGGACTTTCCGCTGGGATGGCTTGAGACCGTCCGCCACGTGGGCGATGCTTCGCTTCAGATCGGCTATGGAAAAGTTTACCAAATCCCGGTGCACGAAATCGGAGATTGAAATTTTTTGAACGTTTCCGTAGTCGATGGTGTCGTCTCCTTTTTTTGTTTTTTCTTGGATCATGACTTTTCGATCGTCCGCCAATTTTTTATCAAATGCGAGTCTCATGGACTTGTCCGTGTCCGGGTCCACGTCGAAGCCCACGGTCAGTCGTTGAATGTCCTTGAAGTATTCCCTCGCCTCGACACTGGTGGATGTACCCAAACCTTTGTAGTATTTGATTTTAAAATTTTTTGTGTCCACCCCGGAGGACCATTGTCGAAAAGATTCCAAGGTGTAGAAATCAAATTTATTTTTCCCCGATGTCGCCTTGACCACGGGAGTGATCATGCTCACGACGAAATTTAATCCCAAGAGGGATGGCCACATGCTGTGTATGAGATTGAGGATCAAACCTTTGATGTGTGTCCCGTCGTCGTCGGCGTCAGTCATGATCATGAGTTTTCCATATCTCAATTCACTGAGGGAGGAGTAATGTTTTCCTTGTTGGAGTCCCAAAATTTTTTTTATGTTTTGAAACTCGGCGTTGCCACTGAGTTGGTTCACGGACGCGTCCCGAACGTTGAGGACTTTTCCCCGGAGTGGGAAGACCCCGTAGTAGTCTCTCCCGACCACACTGAGACCGGCGATGGCGAGGGACTTGGCGGAGTCACCCTCCGTGAGGATGAGGGTACATTTCTGTGACTGCGCGGTGCCAGCCTTGTTGGCGTCGTCCAGTTTTGGTATACCTGTGATCCGAGATTTCCTCGCGGCGCCGTCCGTCTTCGCCAGTTGTTTCATCTCTTTGAACTTGGACAAGGAGAGAAGTTCATCTTGGATGCCAGTCTTGAGAACATTTTTGAAAAAAGTTTTGGTCGGAGGTTCAAACTTTGATCCGAAGGATACCGGTTTGGAGGTGCACTCATTTTTTATCTGCGACGAGAAGGTTGGATTTTCCAAAGTCGCCCGAACGAAGAGCATGAAAGTATTTTTCACCTGTCCGGCGGTCAACTTTATTTTACTCTTCATCTCCTCGATGAGACCTTGGGCGATGAGGTTCGCCACGGCGTCCACGTGGGTGCCACCCTTCGTGGTGCAGATCCCGTTGACAAAACTCACCTGGTTGAATCCTTCCGGGCTCGCCCCGATGCACACCGCCCACCGATCGGTCTCGGCGTAGCACGTGTTTTCGAGACCGTGCATCTTGGCGTACGCCTCGAGGTTCATCCGGGGGAGGGCTTCTCCGTCGAACTTCACCTTACATTTGGGTGACGTGCACACGTTGGCGTCCCAGACCCTCTTCTCGATCAGTTTGAAAAAGTCTCGATCCATGCCACGCATACCAAATTTTTGCCAATCCGGTGTGAAAGTCACGGACACCAAAGAAGTGTTTCCGGAGTAAGATTTTAAATTTGGTTTCCCACAATTTTTCATGTTCCCATTCCAACATTGAGAATAAATTTTTTTGTTCACCGGATCTTTAATTTTGATTTTAAATTCCGTGGAGTACACGTTAGTCAATTTTGCCCCGTACCCGTTCCTCCCCCCGACGATCCGTGTCTTGGTGTCGTCGTAGTTGGTGCTCGTGAGGAGGTGTCCGAAGACGAGTTCCGGGTTGTACACCCCCTCCTTGTCGTGCATTTCCACGGCGATCCCACCGAGGGGACCGTTGTTTTCCACACACACTTCCCCATCCCCGGTGACGCTCACTAAGATCGTGGTCACCTCCGTGGGGTGCTCGGAGTTTCGATCGACCGCGTTGACCAAGATCTCGTCGAAGATCTTCAACAGTGCCGGGCAGTAGGTGATCAGACGCCTCTCGAATTTACCATCACCGAGGACCCAGAGTTCTTCCGCCGTCTTGTCCACGCTTCCGACGTAACTGTCCGGTCGCTTGAGGATGTGTTCGACGTGACTTAACTTTTGAACTTTTTCAGACATTTCGTGTCGAGAAGTGGGGATTACAAATCTGGTAGGTTTTCGCAACCCAATTCTACCGCGTGGCGAAGGGCGAGATACTGGTCACACATACATTCATCACTGTGGTTTTCATCTCTTACCAACTCACAGTAATCGCACATAGATGTGCCGTCTTCTTCGTAAGGCAAATAGTCTTCTTCGCGCAACAACTGGGCAACCAGCACGCGGGTGGGCACGTCCATATCTTTGATCAGTTGTTTCGCATCTTTTTTTCGTTGGACCATGTAGTCGTGATCGATCATGCAGAAAGCCTTCGCCATGGATTTGTTGACCGGCTTCGACAAGGCGTGCAGTTCTTTCGTTCGTGCTTCTTTGCGCTTTTCCACGATCTCCTCAAAGTCCAACAGATCTTCGAGTCTTTGGCACCCACCGGTGTCGATGAACTCGTCCATGAGTTCGAGGATACTTTTCCCCACGCCTTTCACGTCTTTGTAGCCTTCACTCGACTCCAAGAAAGTCTTCTTCGTGAGATCGGCAAACTTTTCAAGATTGTCCGAAGCAACCTTGAACGACTTCGCGCGTCCGGCGTCTCCTTGTTCATCGTACGCGTCTGAGAGATCTGTGAGGATCGAGAGAAACTCTTTCAATTTTTTCTTCTTCGGGGGCATCTTTCGCGAGTCGTGTAGTGAGGTGATCCCCACACAGATCGACGTGATCATGGGGAAGAAGGGTAAGAGAAGCATCAAGCAAAAGAAGAAGGAGGAAAGAATCAACACTGACATGAAGTATCTCTTCACCTCGATGTCCCAAAAGAGCGATCCGGACGTGACGTCGAAGATGATCGAAGATCTGGAAACCTTCGAGTCCCTCTTTAAGTTGACCAACTTTGACTTTAAGGACAGCGAGCAAAAGTACCTCGCGTGGATGATCTCCGAGAGCAACAAGTTTCGTCGCATCGACATGCACGTCAACCTCTTCGGTAAACTCCCGTCGAAGAGCGTGCTCATGGAGACCTTCGCCGAGGAGGGACGCCCGATCCACACCAACGAACAGTACGATGAGGCACTCGAGTACTACCCGGTGACGAACGAGACAATCTTATCGAAGGGACACGAGTGGTGTGGACTCTTCGTGCACGATCGAGAGACCGACGACCGCGTGGGTTTCATCATCTACCGCCTCAAGTACGCCGGCGATCTCCCTCTGTGTCACATAGAGCACATGTGCGTCCACAAAGATTTTCAAGGTCGTCGATACGGATCCGCGATGATGATTCGCATGGATTTTTTCTTGAAATTCTTTCTTCTCCACCGGAGTGACATCGTGGTTTCCGTGAGGGCGACTAAAAACACGGAGGGTTTTTGGAGGGACCGACACTTTCGCCTTCCGGAAGAATTCGACGAGTTCCCGGTCGACTTTACCGATCAAGATATTTTCGAAATCAACGGCGAGGTGCTTCTGTGCAGGTACGCCGACCCGTACATAAAGGCTAGATTCAATTAGAATGTAAGACCAAAAGCGATGGAACATTTCAAATCAATTCTCACCGCGAATAATTACTCCCCCGCCACCATTGACCGATACGTCCGTCGACTCCGGGATAGCGGGGTGAACCTCCGGAACCGTCAGTCCGTGCGCTACGCCCTCTCTCACGACGCCAAGCTCGAGGACAACAGCGGAGAGACCTACCGCGCCTTCTTGGCGTACGATCGTTTCCTTCACAACGAAAAACTCCCGGGTGGGCACGTCAAGAGCGAGCACACGGGGGTGACTGTCCGCGATGCGTGTCTGAAGCAGAAGACTGCCCTCGACGTCATGAAAGTCTGGTGGCTCTGTTACAACAAGGGGTACACACCGAACACGGCGATGGCGTACGTCAACTTTTCGAAGAAATCCATCGTGCACGACAACCACCGCAACGTGTACCGGGCTATGATGGCTCTCAAGGACTTCGACACGAATCAAGTGGACGTCATCGATAGACACGTCATGGACTACCTGGCGTCCTTCAGAATGTAATAAAATTCTACGTCTACTTTAAATGTACTTGTACTTGATTGTCGCGTGCTTCATCGCCCTCATGGTATCCTCCAACTACCGGAGGGGCAAGGCGAGCAACTACGAGACGTTGATCCGACAGTCTGCCCGGTACGCTACTGCCGCTCAGCAGGACGCCAGTCCCCTCGTCGCCGTGCTCCACGCCAACTACGCGGCGGCGTACTTCTACGCCCTGAAGGACATCGCGAGCGAGAGTGAGATCCATAACGCCACCGGGATCGACGTGAAAAAATTCAGAGAACACATTACAAATGTTCAAGATTTAGTTTCGAAAAGGGTGACTGACGCGTGCCCGGAGTTCTCAGGACACGTGGATTTGTATTTGGCAACCATCGGTGGGGAGGCATAAAAACATCCGGCGTAATTAGATTAAGTACTGAAAAATGGAGGTCGTGAAGGACCAAGATTACGAGAGGTGCATAAAGAGCGCGTGTGATTTTTACAAGAGGGACACACCGGATGCGCGATGTGTGAGGTACGCGGAAGCCACGTGGCGCATCAGGCGACGGTACGAGGAGTACCACTCGAGGCGACAGAACAAGTGTATAAAAGTGATTAGCAAAAAGAAAATGTAGTTATTATAATAGTTATGTTCCTCGATCAAGAAAACCTCCGCCCGGTCATCGTCGCGATGGCTCTCTACATCGTCCTCGCCTCCTTTCTCCCGAAGCTCTTGAAGAAGCCCACCGGGATCAAGGCTTTGGATGACTTGGTGATGATGCTCATCGCCCAGCGCGGTCAGATGATGAGTGGTACTATTTTGATTGGTATCATTGTTCTCGCGACCAACTACATTGTTGAAGAGATGATGTAAACTCTTTCCGGACGTTTTCCCCGGAAACCATTTCTTGGGTGTGACTTCCATCCATGAATTTTAATTTTTTCTCATAGGCATCCGTCATGAATTTCAAAAGGTCATCAAACTTTGGATCCCCCCACTCCATGCCCTTTTGAAATAAAAAGTCATCCTTCTCGACGTACCCTTTGTCGCACCGGATCATGTATGGCGTCTTCACGTATTCCGTGGATCCCCCGTACCCGGTGGTGATCACGGGCTTGTTCCGGAGTGCGGCTTCCACGGCGCCCATGCCCACGCCCTCGCTCTTCGAGAAACTCACGTAGCAATCACCGAGGGTGTGGACGTCTTCCATCTCCTCCTCGCTCACGAGACCGTTGATCACCTTGACCCTCGGTATTTTGATTTCCACGTTCTTGTAGTGTGTGGCTTTCACTAACAGACGAGAGTCCGGTTTGTTCAGGCGAACGAAGGCTTCCAAGATTTTAGAAAACTGTTTCCTCCCATCGAAGACGTTTCCGATGTGATAAAAGGTGTACGGTTTCACCGGGGGTGGTATGTGTGCGTGTATCACGAAGAACTCATTCTCCGGAAACTGTCTCTGAAGGATCTTCCGGCAAAACTCGCTGGGCACGGCGACCCTTGGGAACTCTTTGCATATGAGTCCGTAGTCTTCGTGTACGGTCTCCGTCTCGCACACGGTCATGACGATGATCTTCTTGGCGACTTGCTTCAGGCGTTGACAAAACTCCGTGATTCCAGGGAAGGGGATCAGGAAGGCGAACAACTCATCGCACTCCGGTGGCAGTTCACGCAGGGCGTTGGTGATCTCGATGTACTTTGCCCCAGGGTACAACTTTGTGTACTTGTCACAGTGTTGTCCTATCCCACTCAACCGGGTGGGTCCGACGAACAACATCGTGTGGATCTATGAAGAGAATTATCTTCTCTTTTATGTAGTAAAAGAAGATGGACGCTCTCAGATCTGAAATTGCAGACGAGTTGACGAAGAAGAGTTTGGACAAGAACCGCATCATGGGTTTGTTCTCCAAGATGTTGGACGTCATCCAGACCCTCCCACAGGGCGGCGCCGGCGGTCGTGGACCGAAGGGTGAACCGGGTGCCAGAGGACCGGTGGGTCCGGCGGGTCCGGCGGGTCCGGCTGGCAAGTGTGAATGCAAGTGTGTCAGTGCGGCTGCTCCGGCTCCGGCTCCGGCTCCGGCTCCAGCGGCGGCTCCAGCGGCGGATGCTGTGAAGAAGACTGTTCGCAAGAAGAAGGTGGCTGCTGCGTAAGCATATCCCTCACCGTGTCGTACAGGATGGTCAACACCGCGAACTGATAAGCCAAAAATCCAACTAGGGTGTGTCCTTGGTTGAGTGTGTATTCCGGAAAATGGTGGTTCCACCACGTTTCAAAAACGGCAACCGTGACTGGCACGGTGATGTGTTTCTGAAACGAGTCCGCCGAATCTTCAATATTGTCCACGTGGTTGCACAGGAGGGAGAGGTAGGTGAAGGACGTGGCGACTCCCAACCCGGTGGCGATCCCAGCCATACTGGAACCTGTCACGGTGTTACACGCCACGAGACCGGAACCGGCGAGGAGGGTGTTCCTCTTCAACTTTTTTTTCAAAGTTTGATAATTTGTTGAACACTTGATTGTTGTGATCATTAAAATACTTCTAACATTTGTTTGAAAACTTTTCGTCGCATGTAATCTCCCGAAGATTCATGGGGTGCTCTCGTGGTGGATTTCATTTCCCGGATGCCTTTCACGTCGACTCCACTGTGCACGAACAACCGTGTCAGATGTAGGTGTGCCTGACTGAATGCTAACTGTATCAAAGTTCTTTGGTTCCATATGTACTTTGGTTTATTTTCTATGATCCACATCATGAACCCATAATTATTATCGATCACTGCCTGCTCTAAAATTTTTTGTGACACCGGTGGGTACATGTACTTTTCTAAAACCTTCATGCACCCGTAGGAATTTTCCGCCCGTCTGAGTGGATAGTGGTAGGTGTCGTCCCGGCAGGAGATATGGTTCACGATCTCCGTGTTCGACATCTTCGCGATCCCCTTGGGTTTGAACCGGAGGAGCCAGTCGAGGAGGTAGGACACTTTGTATTTCAACACAAACTCGAGGTGGGCGTTGTACGTCGCGTCGTCGAAATCGTAGATCACGGGGCACACGATCCCGAGAATATCCAGACACTCCGTGCGTGCTTCCCCCTCCTTGTCTAGATCTAGGGGTGCACCTGAAAAGATGGCTTCGAAGGCGCCCAGTCCGCAGTCGTCACACACGTCACCGATGACGACGCACGTGTTCGCAAAGTCTGGGAGTCGGGCGTAGTTTGCGTGATCGACGCGCTCTTCTCTTCGCGTGCAACACTCCATTTTTAGCGCGCGCGTATCTGCGGTTTTGATTACAATCTTATCTGTTGTTGTCTGAGCGATCTGCACCAATTACTATACATCATGTTATAATAGAAGATCCCGAAATGCATCTCCGGGGGGAGGATGACAGGCTGGAAGGGTGCCACCGGGTACGTTCGAACTGTCTCCGGTTTCACCGTTCGGATTGGCACAACCTTCGCCCGTGGCACACGAGGCTTCTCACCGTGTTCCGACGAAGACGAGTACCCGTCCACGGTCGTGACGGTGTCAAAGATACTCTTCCGGATCCTTTTGTTTTTCTCTTTCTTTTCCAGGCGTATAAAATATTTTTGCGCGTGCGACGCCACTTGTGTGGGTGTTCGCGTCGGGACGTAATTCTTTGATATGACCGCCCATCGACCTCTCCCAAGTTTTTTCACGCCTTCGATGAACTTGGCGTGTTCTTCGACGGTCCACGGATTGCTTCTGGATCTCACCATGAAGTGCTTGTGTGCCGTGTGCAGGAGTGACGACGAACGACTTAGAGATACGCCGCGAAATATTTACAAGAAAAAACCAATCATGAATTACAACCGAATTTGGATTTACCCATATGCCTTTTTAGTGTGCATTCCGGATTTATTATTTGACCTTTTGAGAATATCTCGAAATTTCGCGATAAATGTTTGGGAAGAGTCACAACTTATGATTTTGGAGGAGGATGCACTCGCCTCACTTTCAGACGCGGAGACGGACGCGGAGGACGAATCTTCGTCTGAGACGTACGATCCCGGTAGTGATAAGGAAGACTGAATGCTCTCGACACGGGACTTCCTCCTTGCTTTTTGTCAAGCGACGCAGCCTCTCGATCGCGACACGCGAGAGGTGATCTTCAAAAGACTTGCTCAAGATTCTCTCCCCCCGATTCCGGGTGCTCCGCTCAAAGGTCGCAGATCTCGCGATGTTTTGGGTGAACCTTCTTACCCCTCTGGAGGAGGACGAGGTGATCATCCAAATATTCACTTCGGTTATGAATCGCCTTAAAGTTTAAAGAATATATGAGCTTGTAATAAAATGCTGCGCGCTATAAATGAAATTTTTACCACTCGCCCTCCGGATGTAACAGTAAAAAAACGTCACGTCGAGACTGAAATCATAGAGGCAAAAAACGAATCCGGTGAAACCGTTTTTTTGGAGATGCCCGTTGAGAACCACGTCCGCGATCCGTGTCGCGGCAGAAACAGCCATGCACCGCGAACTGATGGAACTCAGCAACGTGATTTTTGAACACTCTTCGGAGATGTCCGACTCCACGTACGTTGAGATATGCGAAAAGATGACCAACTTATACCACCGGGTGCCAGCGATCCGAACGCCCCCTCCTGTGTACGGTTTGAACTACCACGATCCAACTATTTCTTCACGAGCGCTGTACAAGAGTATCGAGCTCGTGAACAAAAAGATACAATCCTTGACGGAGATACTGATGCGGCAAGACTGCACTCCGGTGAAAAACAAGGAGATCCGAGGCGAGATCCAATCTCTTCAGGAACACCGTGAAGTTTTGATGTCTATGATCGAGGATATGTGACTTTGCACCACCACTCGTTCAGCCCCGCGAACTCAAATCCCACGTGAATAAGTGCACCGGAAAGCACAAGTGCCGGCACCAAATCTAAACCAAATCTTAGCATTGTAAAGTAGAAAGCGACGTTCAACAACCCGATCACCGTTGCCTCGATCAAGATCGTGGATAAGTCTCTCATATATTTTTGGCGGGAAAATAATTTTTCACTAACGATTTAAATTTAAATTTTTGTACACTGACGTACCCTGGAACAAGATCGGGCGTCAAACACACGCGCGCGATCGCACGATGTTGACCGTGGACGAAGCTCGCGAATGTCGTACCGGTGACTTGATGACGGGTATCGTCCACGCTTGGTACGACCAGAAAGACAATGTCCCGGAGGGCGCGTGGGTGTCGTGTATGAACGCGATCGGTGAGATACGTTCGCGGGTCTCTCGGAAGGGACGATCGTGGGAGGAGACGATGGCTTGGTTTCACTTGAACCATCCGGTGAGCATCTTGAGCCCTGAGGACTTTGGGGACGAAGCCACTTCCGAGAGTGTTGAGGTGTCCGTGAGCAACCAGGAGAGAATCACGCCAGACCGTGATCACGGTGAGTATTCCACTTTGATCGAGCGCCTTCAGATGGATATGATCGCCACCGGGCGTTGGATCTTGTGGGTCCAAAAAGAATTGAAAAACATGAAAGAGATTCGAAGAATGTCCAAGCAACACAGACATCGGGCTATACACTACATCCGTGCCAAGGAGGGCATGCCGGACCCGATCCACACCTATGCTGATTTGCAGTCGCGCGTGTCCTACCTATCCGACGTAACTGAGAAAGAATTTTTCGACAAATACAAAGAATCATACAATCACAACTTGCGTCGCCGGAAATTTCGAGCTGAAAATTTCCTCAAGCACTTAGAGAATCATAATTCTCAATTAAGGGAAATGATCCTTAGATAAAACTAAGAGTGTAATAAGTAATAAGCAAAATGATGTACGTCGCTTGGGACACTGAAACCACCGGGAGACCTGGGAGTTACAAGCGTCCGACTCCAACGACCGTGCACAATTGGAACACGTGTCGACCGGTCTCCATCGCGGCGGTGCGTTTCAAAAATGGTTCGGAGTCGGAGAGTTTCTACCGGGTCATCAAGCCGGATGATTACTACGTCACGGAGGAGTCCACGAAGATCCACCGGATCACCCACGAGGAGGCTGTCCAGACTGGGATCCCTTGGAAGAATGCCTTTCAAGAGTTTGTTGAATTCGTCGGTGACTCTACGATGGTGGCACACAACAGTATCTTCGATGAGAACGTGGTTCACGCCGAACTCATCCGGAGGGGGATGGACACATCATTCATGAAGACCCACGATTTCATGTGCACCTACGATATGTACAAGAAGAAGAACTGCACCCGGAGGGGAAAACTTGAAAACGTGTACGAGGAGATCTTCGGGTACAAGTTCGACGCTGCCCACAATGCTTTGGCTGACGCTCGAGCATGTGGTGAGATATATCCTTCCCTCTTGAAGATTGATCGAACATTCAAAAAGTTGGGCATTGCCAAGATTGACATCAATGCTTCCAGTGTTTCTACCGGAATCTTGCTTGGTTGTCGAGATCCCAAGGAATTAATCCTCGAGCTTTGGTCAAAGTACAAACCGGGGACTCAACCCCAACTGACTCCTAAACAGGTGTATGAAAACGAGACGAAAGACAAACCTCATGTCCACAGAGTCATCAATGAGATTCAAAACATGGACGTGAGTTTGGATAGTAAGAAGGAATATGTCTCTACTGTTTTGAAAAATAATAACATCGAGACTCCGGAAGCGAAAGAGTACGCCGAGAGAACTGTCATCCTCTCCCATGCCGGTTCGAGCAACCAGTACAACAGTGGATACTACCGGCTGCACGTGTGTAACATCATGGGCACCAACTACGAGATCGTGGGACTACCTGGACAGGTGGTCAATGGTGAACTCATCTGCATCAAGAACCGGCAGAAGCACATGTTCAACGAGGTGAGGGAATACGAAGAGATCCAGTGTCAGGTGTACATGCAAATGTTGAACGTGAACATGTGTCGGTTGGTCGAGAGGTTTGATGGCAAGGAGCAACAACACACGATCCCCCGTGATATAGAGAGATACAACGATATTAGATCAAGACTCCAAAATTTCTGCGAACACCTCCACAGTTTGCTTAGTCAGTGATGACTCGATTTTGGACATCAACTTTACTCCATCCCTTGTAAGAGACTTTCAAAGAATATATTCAATCTCCGAACAATTATGTGTTGAGTACGCCGGTAGCACCCGGTGGGACGGATTTAAGTTCTCCCAGCCCACGTCCTGTACGGACGGCTTACAGCACAGGGTCAGTCCTTCTTTCTCTGATTTGAATCAATACATAGTCTACCACACCCATCCCATACCCTCGGATTTGGTTGGAAATTTTTTCACCTTACCGAGTGCGGACGATTGGAAGGTATACTTGGATTACTGTCCATACCTCCAGGTGAATGTTATCTGTGAAAGGCTTGGATACTTGATCGTGGACACTACCGGGATCGACTTGTGGAATAAACCGACCCCGGAAAACATCCTAAACTTGATGGGATACTTTGCCTGTGAGCACGATCTGAACCACTCTGTGCACTACCGTGAAAACGTGAGTTTCGACTACATCACGGACGTCACCATAGATGAATGGAAAGACACAATACGTAAATTATCTCACTTACTACAATTTCATTACAATATCAAAATTGATTGGTACACATACTCCGAGACGGCACCGGTGTCTTTAAGGGATAAGGATTCATTCATGATTCCGTAGATTTTTTTTTCACTGACGTGGAAAGATTTCAAATTCAAAAACTTTCCCGCGCAACAAGATCCGGCGTCACTTTTGAACATGCAGGAAGTACTTCAAGCGATCGAGAACCTCCGCGCTGACGTGTTGGCGACCCAACAGGGGCTAAAGGAGATGCGTTCCCTCATCGAGGACCGTCCGGTGACCCGGAAACGCAAAGAACCGTCACCGGATCAGCCGAGGTGCACGGGAACAACTGCAAAAGGCACGCAGTGCACGAACCGTCGCCTTCCGAACTGTGAGACGTGCAAGATGCACATGCCCGGGCGACAGATTGACAAGACGAACGTTTCGAAAAAGGAAAAGCAATCTCTTTCGAAGCCTTCGCAGCATTCCCACGCGGCAGGTTCGAGCACGAACGTACCCTGTGAGGAGTGTGACGCCCATGGAGACGTCTTAGATCCGGACTTGCCTGACATAGTTTTTTCTCCGTTGGATGAGAATGATATCAATGCCAAACTGATGTCTTTTCTCAACGACGCAAGTTCCACGGACTTTTAAACAGTACATGATGTAATAATACGACGGCGTTACCTACCTTCGCGACTGTCTCCACGAGTTTATCTAGTTCCATGTAACTAACACACAAACTTTTCACACCCACGGATCTTGTTCTTTCCTGAAAAAAGTGGCACGACAGGCTATGATAGCAGATGGAACTATGACTATTGATGTAATCACAGTCAAAACTATTACGAATCCAATCATAATCTAATATACAATATCATTACAATCCTCTTCGACGAAGGTTGTTCTGGAGTTCTTTCACGGTCTTGTTGCGCGTGCCGAACATGGTCTTGACCCTGACGTTGATACCGGCTTTTTTCGCCTTTGCTCTGAGGTTGGACAGTGGTGCGCTCTTCAACTTGGCGAGGCGTGATCGGGCGACGGAGGCACCGTTTTTTCCGTGGGCAGCCCTCTTAACTTGTTGAGAGCGGTACGATCCGGACTTTTGGGACTTATTCCTGGACTTGACGGCGGCGTTTCTTTTCCGGCGCAGTTCGTTGATGTTCATATATTACTTGAATACATTTTATTACTGGTCCACGTCTAGATCTTTGTGCCACCTACACAAGGTTTGGTAGTACTCGAGTTGTTCGTCGGTACTGAAACTGTAATGCTCCTGGAAAGCATTTGGATACTCTCGTTCAAAAGTTGTGATGAGATTCATTTTCATTTCTCTCACGGTTTCTTCGAGCATCTTTATGTGCTCTACGTGCCGGGTGCACTGTAGATCTCTTTGGGTACGGTATCTATTCTTGAGTTCTGCTTCTTCCTCCACGGCGACGGCGATCTTATATTTTTCGAGTTTGTCTTGAAGTTTTTTTGTAAACTCTTCCATGTCTTCATGTTCACTGTCGTCACCGGTGAAGTCTTCGACGGGACTACAGTCTTCGATCGTGGGATCTTCTTTTTCCATGGTCACGTGTGAGGGGGGTTAATAGGTCCACTCCGGGGTGGATGTACTGGAGAAATCCAATTGCATTCTAGTCTTACTTTTTTCCACAACTTTAGTTTCGAAGATGACAGCCTTATTTGCATCGAGAAATTTAACTTTCATATTTTGAGTTCTTTCTTGACAACAATCTTTTCTATTCGTGATAATAACTTCACTTTGAATAGTCATTGGAGAACCCAGATCAATTTCCATGTAACTTTTTCCATCACCGTGTGTGTGAGCAAAGTTTGAAAAGTTTCCGTCGGTGAGGTTGACTAAAGGTCCTGCAGAGTGAACACCCGGAGCGGCTGTAACACTCTTGCCCTTTGCTACATTGTTTCCGTTTTTGTCAATAATTTCCAACTCTGCTAGGTTGATGATGTTTGCCGGGTACGCCGCGGATGGTCTTTCTATTCTGACGTATCTCACGTTAGTGATTCCATTCTTTTCCACTGGGGTCGTAGAAGTTTCCGGTTCTTGGGTACTTTCCTGGGTACTTTCTTGGGTACTTTCTTCTTCACTCGCACGTGGAAAAATTGAGATACCACCGGCTATGGACGACGAACAGCAACACAAAACCATCAGAACGAAACCTGCAACTATTACAGACGACTTCATATATTACATGCAGCAGAAAAAAACACAGGCAAATGCTTAATTATCAAGACGATCTGGTATTAGAAAAAACTACTTGTTACGTTTGAAATAAATCATTCCGGAAGACAATTACAGGTCATGAAACCCCGTGAACCCCTCGACAGTCCGATTTTGCCTACCGGTGTCCGCTCGGACATCTGGAGCATTCCCACCCCGGTGAAAACCCTAAACCCCGACAAAAATACACAAATTTGTATATTTTTAGAGGTCGAGTCCTGCCCCGCACCCCATCCTCACTCACTCACTCGCGCATGGATGCCACCTCGACGACACTGGCAGTTGTGTAACGGACACCGTTCGTGTACTACATGTAAGAATGCTATTGAGAGCTGGAAGCAGAAGGCGCAACGCTCTTCTTGGAACGCCTCTCGTCTCAAGTACGCGCTTATGTGCTTGATCGAGGAGAATAACGAGATCGTCTACCAACTTGAAAACGGTGAAGAGGAGATCTACCCTATCACAGAAGGCATGGACGTCGAGCCAGGGAAGGATGATATTCTCAACTGGTCTTGTGGTATCTGCCACGAGAACCATGCGAAGGTTGGTGCTCGACGACCGGTCGTGTTTAACTGCACGCACAGTGTGTGTGCGAGTTGCTACTCAGAACCATCGTTTCTCGAACAGAGGAAGTGCCCATACTGCCGGGACGCTATTTTAAAGAAGGCGTTGTTGTTGGTGTTTAA
>Ga0255759_10001294_pt1 | contig 22467 bp, 31 predicted proteins | sample 101ome_20_FD_179959 | JGI IMG/M metagenome (GOLD analysis project Ga0255759, IMG submission 179959) | Coastal salt marsh microbial communities from the Groves Creek Marsh, Skidaway Island, Georgia - 101404AT metaG (version 2) | ecosystem: Environmental > Aquatic > Marine > Intertidal zone >...
TGGATTCTTGCCTATCCTGAGTCTAAGGATGGTGTCAAAGACACTCTTCGGTACATGCTTAGTGAAAAAGCACAGGCAAAATCCGACTCTCTTGGGTATGTACCTCTCCCAGAAAGTCTTCGACAGAAGGCGCTTGCTGCAGTTGACAGCATCAACTAAAGACCCTATAATAGGGGGTCTTCGGACCCCTCTTTTTTTATGAAGAAACGAACAAAAAAATTTTTAGATTGGTTCTTTGAAACTGACAGGGGTGAAGAAAATGTAGCAAATTGTGCTAATCTTTATGAGTTGGTAGAACGACTCCAGTATCGTCTGGAAGACATGGAAAATGAGCATATGCAGTTAATTTGTGAAAATGCTAGATTGCAAGGTAGACTAGATATATTGGAATCTCGGTTACCTGATGAAGATTAATCTTTGGTATTCTAAGAGCATGGGACAGTGGCGTTGGACACTTGTAGAAGAGTGGAAAAACGGTATCACCAAGACTGAACAACACTCTGGTCAACAACCATTTCTAAGAGATGCAATGAATGATGTTGCCAATACTGTAGAGTATATGTTAGAATCTAGAAATAAAAAAGATAAATAACTGAAAACTGAAGACGTATATAGTTTTACGATGGACAAAATACAGGTAAGGTGCCGTTCCTGCGGAAAGGAAATGGAAGGGCATCCAAGCAAGACGGTTTCTTGTGGTTGCCCAAATATGGCAACTATTCGTGGAGATAAAATATCTGCGGTTGACTTATCAGAAGTTGTTATGTTAAACTATAATCAACCCAAAGATAAAAAGGGTGTTCTGACGCAACAAGATATTGAGTGGCAGGAACAAAGACGACAACGAAAGGTTCGTAAATTGAACTTTGAAGTTCGATAGGAGGATTGGCAGAGTGGCTAATGCAGCGGTTTGCTAAACCGTGAGGGTAACACCTCCGTTGGTTCGAATCCAACATCCTCCGTTTGGAAAGGTGGCAGAGTGGTTTATTGCAGTTGTCTTGAAAACAACCGTGTTCGTAGCACCGGAGGTTCGAATCCTCTCCTTTCCGTTTTTTTATATTTTCTTAAACACTTTTAGGAAATCATAACAAAGTTGACAAATACTAGGTACTAACTATTATAGCTAGTAAGTATTTCAAACTAAGAAACATGGACGAGCACACCTATAACAACTGGGTGAAAGTCAAAGAAACCTTCGAGGCATCAGGAAATACAGATAATTTCTTTTATAACAGAGCATGTGCAATTGTGAGTGGATCACCGGATCCTATGGACCGAATGATGAACGATGAGTCACAGAATGGATGAGATTGAACCCGTACATTATGTCACTAAAGAAGAGTGTCAGGAGATGATTGATGATGCCATACGAAAACACAATCGTAATGCTTCGATTATTTCAATGTGTGTTGGTTGGGTTGTTCTTGCACTTTTTGCTGAAGGTCTCCTCCGACTCATAGGAGTAATAGATCCTATTTTTCCGTGGTTAAAAATAACTCTACAAAACTAAATGACGGAAGACGAAAAGAGAGAGTTCTACAAAGGACTTCTAGAACGCATCAAACAACTTAGAATGGAACATCTTTTTGAAGAACCTTGTCCTTTATATGAGGATGAATATGAAGAAAATTAATTCCCTTGTTCTTTCATTTACAATTTCAATTATTGATTATCTTTATCGTGGTAGAGACTTTCAAAGGTTTTGGGTATTAGAAGAGATTGCAAGGGCACCATACTTTGCTTTCTTAAGTGTATTACATTTAAGAGAGTCTTTAGGTTTGCGTGGTCCAGAACATCTATACTTGATGAAAGAACACTTTGCCCAAACTATCAATGAAACTGAGCATCTGGAGTATATGGAAAGTCGGGATGGTAATCGTTATTGGATCGATCGCGCTTTTGCCAGACACCTCGTTCTCATTTATTATTGGATCAATGTGGCTTATTACTGGGTGGCTCCTAAGTCTGCATACCATCTGTCATATGAAATAGAAATTCATGCTGCTACAACGTATGCAAAATATCTGGCACTCAATGGTCATGATGACAAAATTCTTGAGATTTTAAATGATGAATTGGAGCATTCAAGAGAACTACATAAAGCAATGGAATTGATCAAATGAAAGTAGGTTTAATCGGATTAGGACGAATGGGCGAGGGCATGTCTCGTCGTATGATCAAAACAGGTATCGAAGTACATGGTTACCGCAACAATGTTAAAAAAGCTGAGGAACAATATGAGAAGGGTTATATCAGTGGATATACCACTTCTCTGGAAAGCCTTGTTCAAGTAGTTCATAATGGATCATCAGCAGGTAAAGTACCTGGTATTTTTATGATGGTCGTACCAGCAGAAACCGTAGAGGACACACTTAATGAGTTATTACAATTTTGTGTGGAAGGTGATATTATTATTGATCATGGCAATTCCAATTTTAAAGACTCTAGACGCAGGGCAGAAAGGTTGTCTAAACTGGGCATCCAATATCTTGACTGTGGTACTAGTGGTGGTGTTTACGGTCTGGAGCGTGGATACTGTCTTATGGTTGGTGGTTCAAATACTGCAGTATCCGTCTGCTCTCCTATCTTCAGGGCACTCGCACCAGGTATTGGATCTGCCCATCGCACTGATCCTTTGAGTCGTGAGACATCTGCAGAACACGGATGGTTGCATTGTGGACCACCTGGAGCAGGTCACTTTGTAAAGATGGTTCATAATGGTGTAGAATATGGAATCATGCAAGCATACGCAGAAGGATTTAATATCCTGCATGAAGCTAATGCTGGGAGCAAGTACGTCAAGGCAGGTGATGCTGAGGTGGCTCCGATGGAGAATCCGATGGATTATCAATATGATATTGACGTTTCTGAGGTTGCTGAGTTATGGCGTCGTGGTTCTGTGGTTGGTTCTTGGTTACTCGATCTTACCGCTGATGTTCTACGGCACGATAGAGAACTTAGCAAATTCGATGGTGGAGTATCAGACAGCGGTGAGGGTCGTTGGACGATTCACGCTGCTGTGGATCTTGGCGTACCCGCTCCTGTTATCAGCAGTGCGCTGTGGGCACGTTTTGAGTCGCGCCGTTTGGGTGCTTTCACAGCCAAGGTTTTGAATGGAATGCGTTCTATGTTTGGTGGTCATGACGTTCGCTGATGTCTTACTATGGGGAGCACTACCCTTTGTATGTGCCACCATCGCATTTGGACGATTTAAAGGTGACACGGTATATTACGACTCGGATGACTATAATGGAAATGGAACAGCTCACTAAAGGAATTGTTATCTTCGGAGCAACGGGAGACCTTTGTAAGAAGAAACTAATTCCTGCACTATACAAACTCTGGCAGAAAAAACTTCTTCCAGATAATTTCTTGATTACTGGTTGTGCCAGAAGAGAACCTTCAGTGCAACAATGGAAAGAATCTCTTGGTGAATATCCGCAAGAATTTTTACAACAGTTAGATTATGTTTCTGCGGATTTGGATAATGTAGAAACACTACGTTATTTGCCCGATTATCTACACGATAATACTTATTTTCTGTCCGTACCGCCAGAACGATATGCGAATGCTATCATCAATCTCAAAGAAACCGGACTTCTCGATGATCCGGAAAGGTCCAGATTGGTTATCGAAAAACCCTTTGGACACGACTATAAATCTGCTGATCATTTACAGTCTGTGGTTAGCAGACATCTACGGGAAAAACAAGTCTATCGCATTGACCATTATCTTGGTAAAGATACTGTCAATAATATTCTTGCTACAAGGTTTAGCAATGTTATTCTTGAACCACTTTGGAATCGTCAATATGTAGAAGAAGTACAAATCTTTGCAACTGAAACATTTGGTTGTGAAGGTCGAGCTCAATATTATGAAACTGCAGGTGCGGTTCGTGATATGTTGCAGAATCATATTCTTCAGGTTCTAGCACTTATTGCTATGGAAGCTCCGTGCAAAATGGATGCAAAGGAAATTCGTCGTGAGAAAACAAAAGTTCTTGCTGCTACTCGTTTAGGGAGGGACATGATCCTTGGACAATACAACACGTACAAATCTGAGCAGGGTGTTGATCCTGACAGTAACACTCCTACCTTCGTTTCTGGTACTTTATATGTCGATAACTGGCGTTGGGAGGGAGTTCCTTTTCGCATCTTAACAGGTAAATGTATGCCTTATGGATGCGTTGAGGTTGTGGTGAAACTTAAAGCACCCCCACAACAGTTATTTTCTGGTCATGAATACAATGACAGAATTGTGATTAGATTGCAACCACATGCTCATTTTGATATTCGTATTGATATGAAAGCACCTGGTTTTAATGATGATGTTGAAACTGCCACACTAACTCATAGATATCCGGATTGGTTGGGTGTCGATGGTTATGAGAAGTTATTGTATGAAGCAATTAATGGTGACCAATCACATTTTGTTCATTCGGAAGAAGTATTAGAATCCTGGAGGATTGTAAATGATTTACTTTGTACTGGGGATTCTTGCCCCATACGCACTGCTCCTTACATCTATCATCCTGGTACGTGGGGACCACAACACAAGACAGAACTAAAGATTAAGTGGGATTATCCAGCATGACAGGATTATTTGTATTTGTTTTTATAGTATTACTAACTCTTGGTATGGAATTTACCTGGCCAGTTAAGTATAGAAAATGAGTTACGTACAACTTTTTGTTAGATCAATAATGCAAACTCCATGGTGCTTAGGTGTCATGGGATTTTTCCTAGTGTTTGTTCCTATTATTGGAATGCATTTAGTTCATAAGTATGGATGGGAGCACTGGGAACCCTTTGACAGAGGGCATAAGAAGTAGTATAATTACTTCTGTTGAGAGGGAAACCACTCAACTGCGGCAGTTCCCTTTGGTAGGTTCAGAACTGGCGGCGATAGGAACCTACTTTACCGGGCATTGGCGCAGTTTGGTAGCGCGTCCCGTTTGGGGCGGGAAGGTCAAAGGTTCAAATCCTTTATGCCCGACTTGCCAGTATAAAAACCGGCACACTTGACTACACAATCAAAACACTTTATAATGTGTGGGTAACTAAAACGGACAATGGCACTGACTGAAAAATTCAAGACCAAAGATATTAGCATCTTGCGCTCTGCTGCTAATGGTGATATTTACCTTGATGTAAAGAATCCGAAACTTTACAAAAAAATCCGTCGATATTATGAATCTGAAGGAGTTATCTTTTCTGGAGAACCTCTTGATGATTATGAAATGTTAATGGAAAACCTTTTTCAAGATCTTCAAGCAGTTGAGGTTGCATGAACGATTTAGATACTAAGTCTGTTGCTTCAACTAAGACTATTGTTATTCATGAACGATTTCCTTATCGATTCGTTCAGAAAGGTCACATTCAATTGAACGGAAATCCTGATTTCCGTATGCAAAAAGCAAACGAGTATACTAAAAAATACTCTGATGTTTATTTGTTTGATAATGGAGATCAGATGCTTCTTGCTATTGAAGACATTGAATATGCAAAATGGTTAGATCCAGATTGTGTTCCTGCCTATGTCAAGGACGATTGTAAGAATCCTTATCCAGTCTCGGAGTGACTTAAAACCTGCCCTGGTCGGTGAAGGAACCCCTTCAATCCCGAAGTCATGGAGAGACTTTAAAAATCCTGGTGGAGTCATTAGACCCTCTTATGAGTTTACGGCATCTCTCAAATGACGTTGGTGCGGATGGAGGTAACTCCCGCCCAGTTTCTTGCTTCTGGACAAAGAGCAAGTGGCGTGCATGAAAGACCGTATGAAGCAGGGTTGCATAAACTCTGCTTTTTTTGTATAATAATTGCTATAACATAAAAATTAAAATGAAGAGAGCTTTAGTAACTGGTGGTGCGGGATTTATCGCACATCATTTAATTTCTCAAATTCTAAAGAATACTGATTGGGAAGTTGTTACACTTGACCGTTTAGACTTTAGTGGAAATCTTAATCGTCTTCAGGACGTTCTGAAAGACTTTCCTACAGAAGATCGTGCTCGTGTTAAAATAGTATTTCATGATCTGAAAGCAGCAGTCAATCCACTCATTGCTGCTGATATTGGTAAGGTTGATTATATCTTGCATCTTGCGGCTGGGTCTCATGTGGATCGTAGTATTGAGTATCCCATGGAATTTGTCATGGACAATGTTGTGGCAACCTGCAACATCCTTGATTATGCCCGTGGTTTAGATAACCTTGAAAGGTTTGTGTACTTTGGTACGGATGAAGTCTTTGGTCCTGCACCTGATGGAATTCTTTATGGTGAGAATGATAGATACAACTCTACCAATCCTTACAGTGCAACTAAGGCAGGTGGTGAAGAACTGGCAGTGGCATTTGAGAATACTTACAAGATGCCCATCTACATCACTCACACGATGAATGTTTTCGGTCAACGTCAACATCCGGAGAAATACATTCCAATGTGTATCAAACGTGTGAGAGATGGTGAGAAGATTACCATTCACAGTGATCCTACTAAGAAGATTCCTGGATCACGTCACTATATTCATGCTGAGGATGTTGCCGATGCACTTCTCTTCTTGCTTGACCAACCACCTGTTGTTGAAAGTAACTGGGGTGGTGCCAAGTGTCCTAAGTTCAACATTGTTGGTGCAGAAGAATTGAATAATCTGCAATTGGCACAGATCATTGCTGATGTTCAGGGTAAAGAACTGAAGTATGAGATGGTTGATTTTCATTCAGCACGTCCTGGTCACGATCTTCGTTATGCACTTTCTGGCGAAAAAATGAAGAAAATGGGTTGGGTTCCCAAAGATATTCGTGGTCGTATTCGTGAAGTTGTGGAGTGGACTCTTACAAATGAACGTTGGATCAAACTGTAATATATAAAACATTAAGGAATGGTATTGATGAAAAATGCATTAATTACAGGAATTACTGGTCAAGATGGATCTTATCTTGCAGAATTTCTTCTTGAAAAAGGTTATGATGTTCACGGCATAATTCGCAGAAACTCTACAACTGATCCTACAGATAGAATTAAGCAGTTGTTGGATAATCCAAATATTCATTTGCACTATGGTGATCTGTCAGACTTCTCCAATCTGACTTCACTTATTCAGCAAACACAACCAGATGAGATTTACAATTTAGCTGCACAGAGTCATGTAAAGGTTTCTTTTTCAAATTCCTTATATACTACAGACATTAATGCACTTGGAGTTACAAGACTTCTTGAAGCAATTCGTGTTCTTGGAATGGAAGAAAAGACAAGATTTTATCAGGCATCTACTTCAGAAATGTTTGGTAAAGTTCAAGAAACTCCTCAGAAAGAAACAACACCATTTTATCCAAGATCTCCTTATGGTGTTGCTAAACTTTATGGATATTGGTTGGTTAGAAACTACAGAGAATCATACAATATCTTTGGGTGTAATGGAATTCTCTTCAATCATGAATCTCCAAGAAGGGGTGAATTATTTGTGACTCGAAAAGTTACAAAAACTCTTTCTGAGATTAAGGTCGGTATTAAAAAAGGTCCTCTTGAACTTGGTAATATGGATGCTAAGCGTGATTGGGGACATGCCAAAGATTATGTCAGAGGTATGTGGATGATGCTACAGGCAGATCATCCTGATGATTATGTTCTTAGTATGGAAGAACAACATTCTGTTCGTGATTTTGTAAATATTTCATGTAAGCATTTGGGATTTGATATTGAATGGTATGGAAAAGGTATTGATGAAGTTGGTATAGATAGAAATACCGGAAGAACAATCGTTCAAATTAATCCTGAATACTATCGTCCTGCAGAAGTTGAAACTCTGATTGGAGATTGTACTAAGGTTAAAACTGAACTTGGATGGAAACCTGAATACACATTTGAAAAATTAGTTGAAGAAATGTGTGAATCTGATTTGAAATTAACAATGGAGAAAAAAAATGAATTTGTATACTGAAATTGAATCTTGTCGAGTAAGTAAAGAAAAAGATCTTGTATCTTTTCTCAATCTTGGAAATCAAAAACTAACTGGAGTTTTTCCCAGACCTGATGAAGAAATTGATCGAGGTCCATTAGAATTGGTATGGAGTCCATCTAGTCATCTAGTTCAACTGAAACATACATTTGAACCAACAGAAATGTATGGTGATAATTATGGGTATCGTTCTGGTCTGAATAATTCAATGGTTCAGCACCTTATTGGTAAAGCGAACTATCTTATTGAACTTTCTGATCTTCAACCTGGAGATGTTGTCGTAGATATTGGATCTAATGATTGCACAACTCTTAAAGCATTTCCTGATTATGTAAAAAGGATTGGTATTGATCCAACCATTAAAAAGTTCTCAAAATACTATCCAGAAGAAATTCCTTATGTTGCAGATTTCTTCTCGGAAGAATCTTATCGTTCTGTCGAAAAGGATAAGAATGCAAAATTGATAATGTCAATTGCATGTTTCTATGATCTTGATGATCCTGTTTCTTTTGTAAGAGATATTCGATCTGTTCTTTCTGATGATGGTATGTGGCATTTTGAGCAGGCATATCTTCCTTTAACATTGAAATCTTTGTCATATGACACTGCTTGTCATGAGCACATTGAATATTATTCGATGCTTTCTGTTCAGAATATTCTTCAAAGAGCAGGAATGAAAATTGTTGATGTTACTCTTAATGATATTAATGGTGGCAGTTTTGCTGTTACTGCTTGTAAGGATACTAACACTTCGATTAAAGTTAATGATGCTGTGATCAATTGGCTTATTGATGAAGAATATAAGATGGGTCTTCATACAACTAAACCATATTTTGATTTTGCTCAACGTACTTATGAGCATCGTGATTCTCTTGTGAATCTTGTAAGAGCTCTTCGTTCTGATGGTAAGACTATTTACGGATATGGTGCATCAACCAAAGGTAATGTTCTTCTTCAATGGTGTGGATTTACTTCTGATGACATTACTGCTATTGGAGAAGTTAATCCTGATAAGTTTGGATGTGTGACTCCGGGAACTAATATTCCAATTATTTCGGAACAAGAGGTAAAAGATTTGAATCCAGATTATATGATTGTATTGCCATGGCATTTCAAAAATGGTATAATTCAAAGAGAAAAAGAATATATGAAGTCCGGAGGTAAATTTATTTTTCCACTACCTGATATTCAAATTATTTGATCATGAGTACAATACTTATTATTAATTCAATTGAAAAGCAATGTGGAGTTCATCAGTACGGGTTGAGAGTGGGTAACATTCTTACTCAATCTGATAATAATAATTTTGTATATTTGGAGTTGGATTCTGTTGATGAATTAAAAGTATCAGTTGATAAGTATAATCCCACATCCATCATCTACAATAGATGTGGGGTTCTCCAATGGGTGACACCAGAATTGGTTGATGAGTTTAGGCAGAAACAAATATGCCAATTTAACTTGATACATAATGCTTATAATTATGAGCAATTTTTTGATGCTTATCTTCATCAACATCCATATTGGAATTGTGATAATGAAAAAGATTTTGCAATTCCAAGACCACTTCCTTTTTATACTAAAAAAAGTAGAAAAGAAGAAACGAATACAATTCGCATAGGATCTTTTGGATTTGGATTGATTAACAAATACTATGACGAAGTTTGTAGAGTCGTTAATGAGCAGTTCACTGAAGAAAATGTTGAATTGAGATTGCATTTGACTCATGGAACTTATGCAGGGTCTAATCAACAACCAGAAAGAATATTCGATGCTTGTAGAAAAAACATTACTAATCCAAATATTGAATTAAAAATTACTACAGATTTTATTAGTGATGAAGATTTGTTAAATTTTCTTGCAGATAATGATTTAAATATGTTTTTCTATCAAGACTATCATGATTATAATGGAATCTCATCTGTAATTGATTACGCTTTAGCAGTTGAAAGACCAATAGCAATTAACAAAACATCGATGTATTCACATATCATGGATGCAACTCCTTCTATTTGTGTTGAAGATAATTATCTTAAGGATATTATTTCAAATGGATTCGCACCTCTTAAAGAGAGGAAAGATTCTTGGTCTCATAAAAACTTCATAGATACTATTGAAACGATAATTAAAAAAATTGAGGATAAAAAATGAGATTTTGTTCTGATGCTAAACAAGATGAATTTGTTGCAAACATTTTAAATTTTAAAAAGGATGGATATTGTATAGATATTGGATCCTGTCATTCAATTCTTTCCAATAATACTTTTGCATTTCAAGAACTTGACTGGACTTCTTTAAGTATTGAAATTGAAAGTGGGTATAATGATAGTTATCCTTCAACACGAAAGTTGGGCACACATTTGAATGAAAATGCCCTAAAGGTTGACTATAAAAAAGAATTAGAAGAGTGCGAGTTTCCTAAAAATATTGATTACATTTCAATTGATATTGATACTCTTTCAATCGATGTTTTAAAACTTATTCCATTTGACGAGTATACATTTAAAGTAATTACAATTGAACATGATGGTTATCTATATGGAGATCAATACAGAAAACCTCAAAGAGATTTCTTAGAAGAAAAAGGATATTTACTTCTCTGTTCTAATGTATATGTTGAGCAGAATGGATACTATGGAAAGGAGTGTCCATTTGAAGATTGGTGGATTAAAGAAGAAGAATTTGATTCTGAACTGATTGAAAAGATTAGATGTGATTCACTGTTGCCTTCTCAGATTATTGAAAAATTTAAATCATGAGTTTGAAAATACCTTATTCTAAAATTGTTATATGGGGACATCCTTTATATTCCCATACTCATTCTTATGTACATTCGTCATATTACAAAGCGTTTAAATACCTGGGATATGATGTCTATTGGTTTCATGATAATGATTATCCTGAAGATTTTGATTATGAGAATACACTTTTCATTAGTGAGGGATTTGCAGATTCTAAAATCCCTCTTAATGAAACTAGTTGTTATATGATAATGTATTGTCCTTCACCTAAAAAATATGAAGGTGTTGGTAGATATATTGATATTCGTATGGCAGCAAAAAACTTTAAAGACCATATTCAAGAATATTCACTAGATAAAAATACTGCTATTAAAGTTGGACCTGCTTGTTATTTTGTTTCAAAAACATCTGAAAATGTGAGAATTAAAAATGACTATCACGACTATGTGATGAATGATTTTGATAAGGTTTATATTAGTTGGGCAACTAATCTATTGCCACATGAAATAGATTATGATGACATGTATATTCCTAGAGAACAAAACATTTATTTTTGTGGAACCATAGGTACTTCTGGAGAGGGAGAAAATATTTCAAATTGGAAACCATTTTTGGCAGAAGTTCAAAAAGCAGGATATGATTTTATTTCCAATAATCCATGGACAAATCCTTTGTCAGATGAAGAAGTGATTAGAAGAATGCGAGAGTCCTTATTGGGTGTTGATATTCGTGGACCACTTCATATTAAGCAAGGACTTTTAACTTGTAGAGTATTTAAAAATATTAGTTATGGGCATCTTGGAGTAACTAATTCTGAAGAGATATACAATGAGTTAGAGGGAAAATGTGTTTATAACTCCGACACCGCACAACTTTTTCATGATGCCATGGCACAGAGAGAGAATGCTAAGTTGATAGAAGATGGTATGAAATTAGTTAAAGAAAATCACACATACATAAATCGTGTTAATAGTTTGTTGAGTATATTATGAAGAGTGTTGGATTTTTTTATAGTGTTTATAAGGAACAGAAAGCAACTGAATATTCTGTTGAACAGTTGAAAAAGATTTATCCAAAATCCTTTGTTTATTTGGTTTCTGATGGTGGTTTAGATTTTTCTTATCTTGAATATAAGCATACAAATCTAAAGGCATTATTGGAAGAAGATACTATGTCTGATACCTTTAATATTACGGCAGGAACCACTGGATGCGATTATACTATTGGTAATTATCGAGAACCATTTTATCAAGAGGCAATTAAAAAATGTGCATATACAGTTCTTGATAGAGTTACTAGAGCAATTGAGTATTGTAATTATCCTGATTGGATGGTTATGTGTGATCCAGATTGTTTAATTAGGGGGGAGTTAAATTTTTCTGAAGAGGGAAAAATACTTGGTACTAGAATTAACTGCTGTTTACCTCAAGGATATCAAAATATTTTAAAGGGTATAGATGGTGCCATACCTATTTCTAGGTGGGGTGCTTCTCCTTGTGTTTTTCATGTTCAAACTTTTTTGAAAGCACTAGAAAAGTTTAGATATTTGGATACAACTCAAAATTTGCTTGATAGGTTGTGTGAAGAGTTTTATGCCTTATATGCACATGATGTACTTTTTCCAACACTCTTTGCTTTAATAGGAGAAGAAGAAACATTTAATTCAGATGTTGTGGAGTGCACACGAAATGCAAATTGGAGAAATACACAACATCCATTAGTACATCAATTTAGGGAGTATTATTGAAATGATTGGATTTAATCATCTTGGTCAGATTGGAAGGCTTGGAAATCAAATGTTCCAAACAGCAGGACTGCTAGGACTTGCTGAATATAAGGGATATGACTATTGTATTCCAGATCATTCTGCGTATAATGATTATGGTGGATTCATACATCATGAACTTCAGGGTTGTTTTAAGATGAAACATTTTGAAGGTAAATATGAATTTGTTGATGGTGATCTTTTGCAATTGGATCAATATCATTTCTGTCAGGAACTCATGGATGAATGTCCTGATAATGTTACTTTAGTTGGATATTTCGAATCTGAAAAATATTTCAAACATGTTGAGAATAAAGTTAGAGAGAATTATGAATTTCTAGATTTTATTCAGGAAAAGTGTTATAATTATGGTAAGGATTACTTAAAAGATTCTCCTGTCGGAGTTGTTGTTCGTAGAGGAGATTTCCTTGCAGAGCATAACAAAAATAGGCATTGTCTTTGTAGTCTTGATTATTATCGAGAAGCACTGAGTAAATTTGAAGGAAAGACAATCTTAGTATTTTCTGATGATATTACTTGGTGCAAGCAGCAGAAAGTATTTCAAAATAGTAATACTTTTTTTGTTGATAGTAATGAAGGCATATTCAAAGGACATTTTGATTTGTGTTTACTTTCTATGTGCTCCGATTTTGTGATTGCGAATAGCACCTTTGCTTGGTGGGGTGCTTGGTTATCATCTAATAAAAATAAAAAAGTTATCGCACCAAAAAGATGGTATGGACCGGAACTAGAGCACTTAATTTTAAAAGATCAATTGCCCGAAACTTGGGAAAGAATTTAAATGAAAGACATAACGATAGTTACAGCACTGTTTAATATCCAAAGACAAGACATGGATGGTAGAACTTGGAATGAATACCTTCAGTGGTTCTCCAAAACATTGGAACTCAAATGTCCCATGGTAATTTTTGTTGAGGATGAATTAGTTGATTTTGTAAAAGAGCATAGGGGATCTAGAAAAACAAAAATTGTTTCTCATCCCTTAGAGAACATTCCATATTATTATCTCAAGGATGATATGGATGCAGTAATTAACTCCGAAGACTATAGAATCAAAACAAAATGTCTTGATAGAATTGAGTGCAATCATTCTCTTTATTCCATTATTCAGTATTCAAAGTTTAAGTGGATACGTCAGTCTATTGAAATGAATCCCTTTGATAGTGATTACTATTTTTGGATGGATGCTGGTGCCTCTAGGTTCTTTGAGGGATTTGATTTAAATCAAAACTTTCCTGGAGAATCTGGATTAGAAGCTTTAGATGGTATTGATGAAAAAGTATTGGTTCAGTTAAATACTGAAACCTATCAAGATCTTGTACACTCAGATACTCTTGGTAAAGAATACTTCTACGATCCAAGATCATTTGTATGTGGAACTTTCTTTGGTATGCATAAAAATATTCATCCGGAGATAGAGAAGGAAGTTGAAAATATTCTTCTTAATGATATGTTGAAAGAAAACAATTTGAACAATGAGCAAATTGCCCTTGCATATCTTGTAAAGAATAAACCAGAATTGTTTGAAGTTTATTATAGAAACACTTGGAAACAAATTCAATTATTTTTGGAGTTGACTCAATGAAAATCTGCCTAGTTGGTCCTGGCATTATGCCTATTCCACCCACAGGATGGGGTGCAGTCGAATCTATTATTTGGGAGTGTGCGACAGAGTTAGGAGAACTCGGACATGAAGGTGAAATTTTAAATACTCCTGATAAAAATGAAATTGTTTCTTCTATTGCAGAAGGTCAATTTGACTTTATTCATATTCACTATGATGTCTTTTGTGATTTGATACCTGAAATTAAAAGAGTATCACCTAATTCAAAGATTGCTCTATCATCACATTATCCATATATTGATCAACCTAATTATCATCAAAGGGATGGATATTCTAGAATCTTTGAATGGATGGTTGCAAATGGAAATTCATTTCATAACTTTTGTGTTTCTCAAAAAGACTATGATGTTTTTAAATCCAAAAAGGTAAGTAAGGATAATCTTCATCTTTTTAAGACTGGGGCACAGCATAGAGATATTAAATTTATATCTGATCCAAAAAATAGTGATAAGACTATTTGTATTGGTAAGATTGATCGAAGAAAGATGCAGTTTTTCTATCAAGATATAGACTCTATTGATTTTGTTGGTCCAATAGGAGATCCTTATAATTTTAATAGGAACAAAAATTATCTTGGAGAATGGACAAGACAAAATATTTGTGATAATATTGGTGAGTATGCTAATACAATGCTATTATCTGTTGGTGAAAATGGAACACCTCTTGTAATTAAAGAGTGTCTGATTGCTGGTTTAGGTGTAGTTACCTCAAAGTATTGTGCATATGAATTGGATGATAGTCTCCCATTTATTACAATTGTCCCAGACGATAAATTAGAAGACCTAGATTATATTAACAAGTGCTTGACTGAAAACAGAAAAGTTTCTATTTCAATGAAAAAAGAAATCTCTGAATATGGCATTAAAAATTTTTCTTGGGAACAACTGATTAAAACTTATTCTAAAAATATTTCTTCTCTTGTATGAAAATCACTCTTGTCGGTCCTGGACTAATGCCCATTCCACCTACGGGATGGGGTGCAGTGGAAATATTGATTTGGGATTATAAACTGACTCTAGAAAAACTGGGGCATGAAGTGCAGATTGTAAATACTCAAGATTTGAATGATGCGCTTCGGCAAATAAATTCTTTCGATCCAGACTTTGTACATATTCAGTACGATGACTATGTTTATCTCTACCCTCATCTAAATTATCCGTGTGCCGTAACAACACACTTTGCCTATCTTGAAAGACCTGAAATGATGGGTCCTTATAAGCAGAGGGTGTTTGATGTGTATTCAAAAATATGTCCAAATGTTTTTGGTCTTTCTGAGGGAATTAATCAAGTCTATGAAGATGAAGGTGTTCCATCCAATAAGTTATTCCTTAATCCTAATGGAGTAAATCTTGGCAATTTTAGAACAACTTTAGAACCAAAGTATTCTGATAGATCGATTTATCTTGCAACCATAGATCATAGAAAGAGGCAGTTTTTATTTCAAGATATAGAATCTCTTTGGTATGCTGGTAATATTAGAGATAATAGACTTGATCAAACTAAAAATTATCTTGGAGAGTGGGATAAACCACACTTGTATGAGAATCTAACTGACTATGGTAATCTAGTACTTCTCTCAGATGGTGAGGCACATCCTCTTGTCTGTATGGAAGCTCTTGCTGCTGGACTTGGAGTGGTAGTTTGTGAATGGGGTAGAGCAAATCTTGATCTAGAAAAAGAGTTCATCACGGTAATTCCTGAGGACAAAATAAGTGATATAAATTATATTGAAGATCAAATTGTAAAGAATAGAGAATATTCTATTTCTCATAGAGAAGAAATATTAGAATACGCAAAACAATTTGATTGGGAACAAGTAATTAAAAATTATTATCTTCCTAATATTGAAAAGGTGATGTCAAAGAAAAAAATAGCAATTAATTTTATTGGGACAGGAAACTATTTGAAATTCTTCCCAAGATACTATGAAACATTCATGGAATACTTTGCTCCAGAGTGTGACAAAGATTTTTTTGTTTTTACTGATGGTGAATTGGGAGATGATATTCCAGGTAATATTAAAATAATTCCTGTAAGAGAAGAATCTGATATTCAAAAAGAAGATTATAATAATTGGAGTGCTCTTACTATTAAGAGTATGGGTGGTCTCAAAAGATTTGAACAAATTTCTACCATAAGAAATCAATTATCTGGGTATGATTGGTATATTTACTTTGATGGTGATATGCATTGTTGTCCAGAAGTAATAACATACGATGAATTTTTTGATGAGGAAAAAGATTTCTTCGCAGTTCAACATCCATGCCAAAATATTGGATTGTGTAAGTTTACTAATCCCTCCAAAAAAGATTTGCCCTTCGAGAGAAATGAAAAATCTTTAGCATATGTTGATTATGATGATCAACCAGATGATGTATATGTTCAAGGATGTATATGGGGAGGAAAAGTTCCCAAAGTTCTGGATATGATTGATGAACTTCGTGATAGAATTAACAGAGACTTGCAAAATGACATTATTGCAGTGGTTAGGGATGAAAGTCATTTGAACAAGTATAGACTAGAAAATATTGATAACTTTAATATTATTCCACCATCATATGCAAAACCTGGAGATTATCCTCCCGATCAGTTTTTGTTTGACGCAAAAATAATTCACTCACCATCCGACAAAAAAGAAATTCTAAACTCTTGATCATGGACAAAAATAAAGCACTCTTCAAACTTAAAAATCTTCCTCCCATATATTATTTGAATCTGGATGAACAACCGGAAAGAAAAGAGTTTATGGAGAATCAATTTGATTACTGGGGTATTGAAAACTATACTCGTATCTCTGCGTATGATGGTAGAGATGGTAGAGATCTTGGAGATATTCTCAAAGGTCGATATCCAGATAATATGTCTTCTGGTGAAGTTGGATGCACTACTTCTCATCTGAAGGCAATGCGTTACTTTCTGGAAAATTCTGATGCTCCATGTGCATTAATCATGGAAGATGATTGTGATATTTCTACAGCATCATATTGGCCGTTTACATGGAAAGATTTCTATGCAAAGGTTCCCTATGATTATGATGTTGTACAACTTGCAATTATCAACACATTATCAGTTCATTTGAGGATGCATAAGAGATTTATCAATGATTTTTCTACAGCGTGCTATATGATTACTCGTCGTCACTGTCAGAAGTTGATTGATCTTCATGTACGTGGGGATAAGTATAAGATCGATAATGGAGTTAAACCAAGAGCAGTTGCCGATGATCTGATTTATAATTCTGGTAATGCTTTTGCATTACCTTTATTCGCATATAAAATTGAATTGGGATCATCTATTCACGTCGAGCATGTTGATACTTTTCATAAAACAAATCATGATGGTCTTTGGAATTTCTGGAAAAACACTGCTTCTGAAATAAAGGATTGGAATGAAATATTTGATTATGATCCATATTTTGGCAGACTTCCTCCAGGAGCAGAGGCAAAATAGTAGTTTTCAATACAGAGCAGACTTGACAAGAACCGTTACATTACTATATAATATTGTAACAGTTCTTTACACAAGACAATGACCGTAACAACGAATGAGTATGGGCAACAGAATATGTTTGCCAAAGAACCTCAGATGTACATCTCTAAAACGGATGCTGAGCGTTATGGATATGAGACCCATGCAGAACGTGCAGAAAAACTGAACGGCCGTACTGCTATGATGGGATTCGTAGCAGCTCTTATCAGTTATGCTACCACTGGTAGTGTATTCTTCTTCGGTGCTTTTGGATTCTGATAATGGTTGAACTGCTTACTTACTATGTGATTGTGGCACTCCTCTTTGTGGGAGCACCGGCAGTCTTCTTTATAATCGTATTCATGCCTGCCCTTCAAAACACGAAGGGTCGTATGGTAGGATACAAGGATCATAAGACATATGGGGATTCAACCATTTATGAAGTAACAAGGACTACTTGACAATGACAGAAATTTTCTTTACAATGATTAGCATTGCCTTCTTTGTATTGCTGGCATACTCTGTAGAACAACTATCTAAAACTTACTAATGGCTTTTAATGTTACTCTCCGCACTCCCGACGGCTCCGAAACTGTCATTACCTGCGAAGATGATCAGTACATCCTTGATGCTGCTGAAGAACAAGGTGTTGATCTTAACTATTCTTGCCGTGCTGGTGCCTGTTCTTCTTGTGCAGGCAAAATTGTTTCCGGCACTGTAGATCAGTCAGATCAATCATTCCTTGATGATGATCAAATTGATGCAGGATTTGTTCTCACTTGTGTTGCTTATCCTACATCTGATATTACACTTGAAACTGAGCAAGAGGAAAACCTTTACTGATGATTGGAAAACTTGATCCTGATGAAGACGTTATGGACGATTCTCTTGTCGCACAACGTAAATCAGCAGCAGTGATGAAGTCGATTCATGACGACATTAAAGATACCATCGCAAAACTTGGATGGGATTGTTATGATAATGTTGCTGTTGAAATTGGTGGTACTTCGGTTTATGGAATTGACGGTGCTGGAACTAAATGGGCTCCACTAAAAGGAACTGTAAAATATAACAAAGATGCTTTCATCGTAATCAAAAACCTTGATCGCAATCCTACTGTTCCTTCTCAACCCAATCCAGAACTCAAAGCACACCATGCCTAATCCAGATCAACTCTATATCGATATGCAAAAACTTGACGATATGTATGAGGAGCTACTATGGCATCCTGATGATGAGTTGCAATTTACTCACGATGGTCAAAAGATCATCATTACAAACAAAACACTAGAGGAAAAACAATGAACGAAAACGCAGAACGTATTAACGGTTGGGCAGCAATGATTGGTGTTGTTGCTGCCATGGGATCTTATGCCGTTACAGGCCAAATTATTCCGGGTGTATGGTGAACGATATGTTACTCATAGCAGCTTCCATGGTAGGAGGGCTTATCTTTGCTGCCCTATTGACCGATGGAAATGTTGATGATGATGACGATATGGATGGTGGTATGATGATTCCCGCATACAATCCAATCTAGATTATAAACTCTGCTCTATATAAAGGGCAGAGTTTTTTTGTATTATGCCTAGAGGACAGATGACAAAGGATGAGTTAAAGTGTCACATCTTCAAATTGAAAAATCAAGTTGACCACGATGAGGGATATCCTGGAGAGAAGGCAATCGCTCATAAGTATCTCAATAAGGTCCTGGACAAAATAGAAGAGTATAGGGTATAATAAATATCATTACGGTAAATAGTCAAGATATAAATTGAAAAAGAAGTTATTATCTCCACTAGAATTAAAAAATTTCCGTACCGAACAGGCAGAGGCACGGAGAGTTCGTGCTGAACAATTAGAGAAAAAGAATAAAAGACTTTCTGCACCAAAAAAATTATTTGATCCTGAACCAGTAGTTGAGGTTGTAGAAGAACCTGTTGTAGAAATTATTAAAGAACCCATTGAACTTTTACAGGAAAGAATCGAAGAATTTGCAAATGAATATCAAGAAGAAATTTTAGAATTAAAAAATACAACAAAACCCCAAGATGTTAATCTTCAACCAATTTATGATAACATTGCAGAACTGAAAGAGGTTGTTTCTAAACTACCGGAAGTAAAGTATTATGATAGTAATATTGAAAAACTTACTGAAAGATTAGATCAACTCCAAGAGTCTGGTAGAAAAAATTCTAAAGAGGTTGATGGATTCATTTATAAAATGCGTCAGGATTTGAATGCATTATATGAAATTGAAATACCACAACAGTTTGACGCAACTAATATTCATATTGATATTGCAGAAACAAAAGAAACTTTTTATGAGAAAATTTCTGAGATAAAGAAAGAACTTTCTGAATTGCCAGAAGTCAAATATTATGATACTGAACTTACAGAACTGCAAGAAAAAATTGAACTGGTTCGTGATTCTATTCCAGAACTTCCAGAAATCCCTGAGATTAGATACTATGATGATGATTTGAAAAATCTTCTTGAAAAAATCCAACAAGTTCAAGATAGTTTTTCGGAAATTCCTGAAGTTAGATATTATGAAGATGAAATTAAATCTTTAGAAGAATCTATCAGAGATGTAGAGAATAGAATACCAACGATTCCTAAAATAAAATCGTATGATAAAGATATTAAATCACTTAGTGAAAAGATAGAAGTTGTTGAGAGCAAAATACCAGAAGTTCCAGAAATACCAGAGTTTCCAGAAGTAAAATATTATGATGTAGAAGTTAAAGATCTTTCTGATGAAATCAATAACATAAAAGACAGTTTAATTGATATTAAACTTGCAATTAAAGCAGTAGAAAAATCTGATAAAAATGTAGAAGTTTTTGATTCTTCTGAATTAAAACTTGAAATTCAAAATGCATTTGAAGAGATTGCGAAACTTAAAGAAAAACCTAACTTAATCACAGAAACTCTAGAAACAGAACCATTAACAGATAATTTTGTAACTTTTGATGAACTATCAAAACATTATCGTGTCTTTATTAATAGAGTTCAACAACAACTTGGATCTCTTGGTGGAGGTGGTATTGAGGATGCACCTAAAACAGGTGGTCCTTATGTTAGACAAAATCAAGCGTGGGCTGATTTAGGTTCTCTTGATATATTAAAAGGGACCACTGGATATGAATTTACTGGTGCTTTTGTAGAGAGAACAACGGGACAGTCTGGTGCTAATGATATTGGAACTGATTATGAATATCCACAATCTTTGGCCGATTCGCAAACTTGGAAGAGATTTGGATTCTCTGTAGCACAGCAAGTTGCTAATGATAATGAATATTGGGGTGAAACTAATCCTAATTTTGATCAAACTAAAGGTGTATTTGGTGGGTTATACATGCCCAACGGATTTTCCAATATGATTGATTACAGTGATACCTCTGTGGGTGCAGCAGTTACTACAGGTAATCTTAAATATACTGCTGCAAATGGATCATATGATTTTACTGATGGGCATCCTGGTATGTTTGCTCAAATTAGATTTTCATATAATATTACTCCATTGGTTGCAGGGACCACTGTAGAAACTGCACTTATTTGGCATACAAGAAATGAATATGATGATGTTACTTTCTCTTTTACTCTAACTAATCAACCAATTACTTATGATTCAAATAGTGTTGGTAGAACTCTCCTAAGTAGAGTAGAAATTACTGCTTATTTTGCATCTGATGAAGATGTAAATGCGAGAGCACTCCCTGCTATTAGGGCAGATAATAGATGCATCATCCAACCCCTAACAACCCTAGTAACATTAAGTATGTAAGATGACAATACAGATAGAAAGAAATGAAAATGGAAATTGTATAAACTTTAAGGGGGCAACTCAACCCGTTTATTGGAATAACTGTTTGACTGCCGTTGCTGTCGGAACTGATAGAATCGACATTCGAAATGATATTCGTAGTGCTGGCACTGGTCAGACTTATTATGAATATTTCAATGTAAAGATTGAGGACTTTTGTGATAATACTGGCACGGTTTTTACAAGTGCATCTGATGCTGTAAATTATATTAATGGTGTTGCACAAGCAGTGCCATCTGGAGGTGGAGTTGGTATTGGAACAACTGGTAGTGTCAATACATCTGGCATCATTACTGCAACATCTTTCTTTGGTGATGGTTCAGGATTAACTGGTATCGTTGCTTCTGGTAGTGGTGTTGTAGTACAAAATGGGGGCAGTAATGTTGGAACTGCATCAACAATAAACTTTGGATCTGATCTAGACGCAACATTTTCTGGTGGTGTTGCAACTATCAATGTATCAATTCCATTGTCCGCTCTTACTGATGTAAACACTTCAAATCTTTCTGGTATCAGCACCGATTATTTGATGGTTTATGATCCATCTGTTCCTGGATTTAAATTTGTAAATCCTAAGACTTATTTTGGTATCAATAACGATTCAAATCCTGCTCCAGATATTGTTGACTATGGTACGTACTAAGATATAAATAGAAAAAATGTTAATGACTATTATACGTAATGGCAAATAGATTACAACTTAAAAGGGGAACTACAACACCTGGAACTATTTTCTATGAAGGTGAACCAATATATGATAAAACTGGTAAAGTTTTATATGTTGGAGATAATGGTGGAACTGGGACTGGTGCAGGAAGTGCCGTAGCCAGTGCAGGAACTTATGATGCAGTTGATGAGATGCTTTTTGTTGCGTCTGCATCCGGTCCTGGTAATATTAGATTGTATGAAGATACGGATAATGGAACGAATTACGTTTCTATAGCAGCATCTGCATTAATTGCATCAAACTACACACTTACTTTACCAAACGGAACTGGAAGTGCCAATCAAGTTTTAAAAACTGATGGATCTGGAAATCTTGATTGGGTAGATCAATCATCTGA
>Ga0255759_10001295_pt1 | contig 22448 bp, 19 predicted proteins | sample 101ome_20_FD_179959 | JGI IMG/M metagenome (GOLD analysis project Ga0255759, IMG submission 179959) | Coastal salt marsh microbial communities from the Groves Creek Marsh, Skidaway Island, Georgia - 101404AT metaG (version 2) | ecosystem: Environmental > Aquatic > Marine > Intertidal zone >...
TTGTAAGATCACAAGTTGATTTAGATAGGTTGGCAAGATTATGGAACAGTACTAAAGATAAAAAATATTATAACGCCTGGTTTAAAGGTGTTAAAGAATTGTATGGAGGCGGCTAATACCGCCCCCCATTGAATTTTTATTTCTTACCCTTAAAGATTTGTGTACCTTTAATTCCGTATATCGATGCTACGACAAGAATCCACAAATTTGTGAACCATGACGGTAACTCCTGGAATTGCTTAAAGAACTCTTTAATCTTCATAGCCGCACCAGGGTCATCACTAAACACTCCCCACGCAATCACCAAAATGGGCAACGTGAGAACGACCAAAACGAACTCGTCTTTCCAGTCCGATTGTCTAGCCTCTAAAAGTTTTCCACTATACTCCAACTCTCCCTTAGCCATCTTCTCAGCATGGGCCGCTTGTGCATCGGCCATTCTCATTTTAGTTTCTTGTTTCTTTTGGTATATATGCTTTGCCGCACCTAAACCTAATTTTAAAACATTTAATCCTAACATAATAATCTCCTATTAATTTGATGGTGGATTATCAATAACAGTTCCACCATCTGCTATCCATTTTTGATATTCAATATATAATTCATTATTTTCATCTACTGGAAATGCAGTTATAGTATTATTATTATAACGAATAATATGCTCTTGTTCTTGTCCGTCAGTACCTATAGTAGTAATTAATTTATACATTTTATAACTCCGAATTAAGTGCTAAAGTTGAACTAGTACTATTATTTCCAATTAATTGATAAACATCACCAGATGTTAATCCAGTTGAAGTACAATTTATTGCTGTTGAATATTTTGTATTTGTTGTTGTGTCTATTGTTACAGCACTAACAGATTGAACTGTACCAGTTTTCCATAAACCTAAATTTGATGAATCTACTGATGACGGAGCAATTCTCATAGCAACTTCAGGAAATATAGTTATACTTCCTACAGTTGTTGAAGTTGCATGTCCAATACCTAATCTTGCATATTGTACAGTACTATCCATTTTATAATAATATCTATAACATCTTCTTAAATTCGCATCATAAGGCAAAATTTCTATGTCAGTTTTAGAACTTCCTTTTTCATATTGAACACCTGTTAACCAAAATTCATTATTTACAGTACCAGCTAAATTAACTTGTCCTGTTGCTTTTTGACTACTACTTACAGTATTCCAACTAGTGTTTAATGCACCACTTTGATTTCCATAAGCTACATAAAAATCTATAGTTAAAGATTTATTAACATCATCTCTATATTTTCTAGCACTATCTCCTGGTATAGTTATTTCTTTTTGTTCCCAAGTATTAGCAGAATTAATAGTATAACTTTGAGATATACCACCTGCATAATCTGTGTTATTAAAAAACACAATATAAGTACCTGTAACATTTGATTTAACCCAAAATGAAAGTGTACTATCACTTGGTGTACTTGTACCATAAGATAAATCTTGAAGATCTCTACCTTCTAAAGCATAATGAAGAGTAGTATAACTATAACTAGCTAAACTTGCCTCTGCTGTTTCACAAGTAATTTTTAATGAAGATTTTAAACCTGAACCTAAAGGTATTATGTCAGTAGAACCTAAAGTTTGTTGAGTATAATCCTCTAACTTCTTTTGTTCCATTCCCCACGTACCACCTTGTAAAGTTTTAAGTTTCCATCTATCTAATGTATGAAATGTACTTGTACTATTTGAAATACTATTAGCTGATTGAGCACGTTGAGATACATCCATAGTACCATTTACTATTTTATTTCTAAAAGTTTCAAGGCTAGAACCTCCGCCAGATAAAACTGTTCCACCTACGTATAAAGCCATTATTCAATCTCCTTTAGGCAGAATTTAAACTTCTTACCATTTTTGTTGTTAATAATATAAAGATCATTAGCACCTTCTTGAATTGTCCAATTACCAGTAGTCCCATCAACTGAGTTACCTTCCTTGTGTCTTTCATTAGATAAGTGTAAGTCACCAGTATAAATGTTTTGCCATTGTAAACTTGAAGAACCTAAGTCTTGAGCATTATCAGTGAACGGCATTATTGAACCATTAGTTCTAACTACAGTAACACTACTATTACCTAAAGTAATTTCATTACTTACTGTTGCTGAACTTGGTTGAGCACTAAAACCAACAAATGTATTGTTAGCACCTGTAGTTATTTGTTGACCTGCGGCCTTACCTATTGCTGTGTTAGTATAACCAGTTGTTAAGTTTGACATTGCACTTTCACCAACAGCAGTATTATCTGAACCACTAGATTGAGTAAATAAAGAATTATAACCCACAGCAGTACTAGAACTACCTGTATTATTCAGCAATGAACTTCTACCTACAGCAACGTTTTGTTGACCAGTAACGTTTTGTCTCAATGAGAAGTTTCCAACAGCAGTATTACTTTGACCACTTGTAGTATCTCTACCAGAAGTATAACCAATAAATACGTTATGATAGTTAGTAGTTGATTGGCCTGCTTGAGTACCAATAGCTATATTAGAGCCATTAGTTGTAGCCGCTGATAAAGTATTATAACCTATTGCAATGTTATCAGTACCGCTAGTTATATTTGTTCCAGCATTTTCACCAATACCAATGTTATCTGTTCCAGTAGTAATAGCATCTGTAGCACCACTACCTAATCCTAAGTTGTGGTCTGTATCATATACAGCACTTGTTAAATCACCAATGTCACTAGCACCGCCACCAGAAGCAGAAGCAAAAGTAATGTCTGTTCCGTTAAATGTTAATACATCACCACTAGATGCACTTGAAGTTAATCCTGGTATTCTTAAAGAATCAACATTAGTATCTCCAAGTGTAATTTCATTTGTAGCATTTGTTGCTGAAGCCTCAGCATTGTAACCAATAACTGTACAATTAGAACCATCAACAAAACTATCAGCGGCATTCTTACCAATAAAAGTATTACTACTACCTGTAGTCATTGCTAAACCAGCTGATTCACCAACACTTACGTTCATTTGTCCAGTAGTTAATACTTTGTTTGCATTTGAACCTATACTTGTGTTGTTATGAGATGTACCAGTTGAGTTTGATTGATAACCTATAGATACGTTATTAATACCACTTTGAGAAGAACCAAAAGCATCTTTACCAATAGCAATGTTATTACCACCTGTTGTATTAGCAAAACCTGCCATGTCTCCTAAAAATACGTTTCTATTACCAGTAGTTATATTTGTACCTGATCTGTAACCTATAGCTATATTATCAACACCAGATGTAATAGCATCCATAGCCTCGTCACCTAAACCTAAGTTATGATCTGAATCATAAATAGCATCTGATAAACCATTTATATCTGAAACACCAGAAGCAGAAGCAAAAGTTATATCTGTACCATTCCAAGTTAATACATCTCCTGTAGTTGCTGAACCAGTTAATCCAGGTATTCTTAATGAAGTAACATTGGAATTACCTAAAGTAATTTCATTTGTTGCTGTAGCTGAACTTGGTTCTGCATCGTAACCTAAAGTAGTTATATTACTACCAGAAGTTAATGTTGAACCAGAACTCCAACCAATTAAAGTATTACTACTTCCTAAAACATTCTCACCTGCTCTTGAACCTATACAAGTATTATAACCACCTGTAACTAAATCCCAACCAGATCTCATACCTAGTAAACAGTTTTCAGAACCAGTTGTAGTAAGTCTACCACTTTCATAACCTATGTATGTATTCCAAGAACCTGTTGTGTTTTTAACACCAGCTTGATACCCAATACCTATAGTACCGTTTGCTTGGTTATCACTTAATGCACTTCTACCAATAGCAACAGCTTTTTCACCAGCACTTGCATTGTACATAGCGTAACCACCAACAGCAACGTTATCTTTAGTAGTTGTAATTGATTGACCAGCATAATATCCAATAAATGTATTAGTATTACCAGTAGTAACACTATCACCAGTACCGTAACCAACAGCAACATTATTTCCAGCTGTGTTATTAATTAATGAGTTAGTACCAATTGCTACACAGTTTGCCGCTGTATGATTTTGTAAAGCAGAGTAACCAATTGCAATATTATTACTACCTGTAGAGTTTGCTTGTAAAGCTTGTGCACCTAAAACAATATTAGAACCACCACTAGTTATAGCTACTCCTGAATTATCTCCAACAATAGTATTTCTATCACCTGTAGTTATAGCTGTTCCTGCATTATGACCAATACCAATATTATCAATACCACTTCCAGCAGTTATGTTATCCATTGCATTATCACCAATACCAATGTTATGATCTGCATCATAAATAGCATCTGATAAGCCATCGATATCTGTAACACCACCACTTCCAGGTGCCGCAATAACAAATGAATCTGTTGATGCTTGATAAGTTAATAGATCACCATCACTAGCACTACTAGTCATTCCTGGTATTCTAAATTTGAAAGGATAACTTGCACCTAATACAATTTCATAACTTGTTGTAGCAGTAGATGGTTGTGCACCGTAACCTAAACAAATATTCATAGTACCTGTAGATATATTCTCTCCAGTTTTAGCACCGATAAGAGTATTATAAGAACCTGTACTCATACTATACCCAGCATTATATCCAAACAATGCATTTCTATAACCAGCTGTATTACCTGTACCTACCACTGAAGTTCCCGCTCTGTAACCAACAGCAGTATTTTCACTACCACCTATATTAGTTGTTAAGGCATCTGTACCAAAAGCAGTATTACTAAAACCAGTTGTTGTATCATCTAAAGCCTGAGAACCAAAAGCTGTATTACCATCCCCAGTTGTTAAAGCCTCTAAAGTATTATAACCATAACCAGTTGATGCTGTTGCTGTAGTTATATTATTTAAAGTATTTGTACCTGCGGCCATTGTATTTGTATTCTCAATTACATTGGCTGTGTCAGGTATCTTAATTTCTATATATCGTGACATTTAAAATTCCTTATATTGTGTGTGGCCCAAATAAATGAGCCACACAAAATTATTATTACTTATTAGTTAAAACCCAACCATAAGAACTAATGAACATAAGTTCAAAACCAGCTCTTGAAGTTGCAACTGTTAAGTCAGATGCGTCACCTTGTATGTTATTACCATTTCTAGCAATAGTTATATTGTTAGACGCCGCGTTACCACCAACATCAACAATCTTAACTAATTCACCACTACTTGGAGAACCAGGTAGAGTTACTGTTACAGCCGCAGACGTAGTATCTATAAAGAAACCTTGCCAGTATTCAGCTGAAGAAACAGAGAATGAACTAGTTTTAACTGTAGTATCCCATTTACCAAAAGATACATTAGCATTGTTTACCCATGCAGAACCATTGTAAACTAAAGCATCTTTATTAGATGCAGAAGTAATAGTTACATCAGATAAGTCACCAATGTTTTCATTTGTAATGTCAGATATGAATGCACTGTCATTAGTAAAATCAGATACATTAGTTGGTGTACCAGATAAATCTGTGTACGCTAATTGAGCATTTACAAAGTTAGAACCATCATGTCTAATAACTTGACCAGATGATGCTGTAGTAATTGTAACATCACTTAGTTCATCAATTGATTCACTGTTAATGTTTTGTAAAGCAGTGTCAGCTTTAGCACCTTGAGCCGCAGTAGCATAATCACTAGCCGCAGTAGTAGCCGCAGAACCTAGACCTAAAGTAGTTCTAGCTGTAGCCGCATCAGCATCGTCAATTAAAGTTCCACCAAAAGTAGAAACTGAAGAAGCATCTAATTTAGCCGCTAAATCAGTTGTTAAGTTTGTTACTTGTGATTGAGCAATTGTTAAAGCCGCCTCATGTTGAGTAACAGATGCCTCAGGTACAGTAGTTGATAAAACAACATTTGCAGTACCGTCAAAAGAAACAGCAGAAGCAGTTACATCACCACTTAAACTAAAGTCTCTAGCAGTTGCTAATCTTGTAGCTGAATCTGAAGTAGATACAGAATCATTAATCTGTACATATGAACTACCAGACCATCTGTAAATATCACCAGTTGATTGATCTACATAAAGTTTGCCAGTTTCACCAGTTGTTGGGAATGATGACACATTAGCATATTCAGCAACATCATCTACATAAGATGGAAGTTGAGATGCAGGAACTTTAGCATTACTATCTAGTGATGCATAACCATTAGCTTGACCTTTTTCAGAAGTAGCTTGTAAACCAGAAGCACTAGTAGAAACAGCACTTGCGATTTCTGTATCTACATAATCTTTAGTTGTTACATCAGTTGCATTCGTTGGTGTAAACGATGCGTCTAATGCAATCGAGTCAGCAAGAATACCACCAACTATTTCAAGTTCTACACTTGGAGTTATAGTACCTATACCTACTCTGTTATTAGCACTATCAACATGTAACGTAGTTGAGTCTACTGTTAGATTGTTGATTTGACTATTTGTTTTTATATCTATATAATTAGCCATTATTTGTTTTCCTTATTATTATTTAGTTGTTAAGAACCAGCCGTAAGAATTTACGTACATTAATTCAAATGCCGCATTATTTAAAGCCACGTTCAAATTACCAGAACCACCCTGAATACTATTTCCACTAGGGTTTATTGTTAAACTATTTGATGATAAATTACCACCAACATCCAAAAATCTTACCTTTTGCATATGATTTGGTGTAGTAGGTAAAGTTACAGTTATACTCGTAGTCGCTGTATCTATTAAATATCCTGTCCATTGATCTCCAGAAGAGACAGTGAAATTCGATGTTTTAACTGATGAGTCATAAGTACCATGAGATACTTGTGAATCTACATAAGCTTTAACTGATTGTTGTGTTGGAAAATGACTGGCAGAATTAGAAGCCATATCATCTTCATCTAATTTAAACTGAGAATTTATTCTACTATCAACTCTACTATCAGTATAAAATAATTTAGAACCCTCAGATATATGATTTGTACTATTAGGTATACTAAAAGCACCAGTAGATTGATTATATCCCGCAGTACCAATAGTTGCACTTACAGCAGATCTAACTCTTGTATCAGTATAATATAAATTAGAACCTTCAGCTAAATCACTTGTTGTGTTATTTGATAATGTTTCTTCATCACCAGCATTAACCCAACCACTTCCATTGTATCTTAATACTTGACCATTAGAAGGTGAAGTGACTGTTACGTTTCCAATATCACTTAGATCATTATTTGTTAAATCATAACCACCAACACTATTAGCACTAATTGTTAATTGGTTGTTAGCATCATCATAATTAAATGTAACATTAGAACCAGCTACTAATAAGTTAGATATTCTATCATCTACTCTTTCATCAGTATAATATAAATTGTTTGAACCTTCAGGTAAACTATCTGTATCAGCATTAGTTTGATCTGTTTGGTTTTCCCATACAGAACCATTCCATTTTAATACTTGACCTATTTGTGCATTACTAACATTAACATCATTTAAATAACTAATACTCTTAGCCGCAATTCTTGTATCAACTTTAGTATCAGTATAATAAAAGTTAACACTACCTTCAGATAAGTCATCAGTAGTTTTAGTTGATAATCTAGTATCAAAAGCACTATCAACTCTAGCATTTGTAAAGTATAAATTACTTCCTTCTGCTAAATCAGATGTAGTTTTAACAGATAACCTTTGATCAAAAGCCGCATAAGCTCTTGTGTCAGTGTAATATAAATTACCACCTTCAGCTATATCGTCAGTTGTTTTACTTGCTATGTTAGCATTAACTCTAGCCTCAGTGTAATATAAAGCACTTCCTTCAGCTATATCATCAGTTGTCTTAGTTGCAAGTCTTGTATCAAATGTAGTATTAAAATCAGCAATAGCTAATTTAGTTGCAATACTAGCTGTTAAAGTACTAGCAAGATTAGCATCATCATTTAATGCTGTTGATATTTCTCCAAGTGTATCAAGTTGAGCTGGTGAACCATTAACTAAGTTTGCTACAGCTTGATCAGTATATGCATTAGCTTGTTGTACAGCATTACCTTGTACAGCACCTTGCGATATTGTTAAAAAATCTGAGTATCTAATTTTGTATTCTACAAATGTATTATCACTAGACCACAATACCCAGTCATTAGTTGTTATTGCAGTACTTGTAACGTATTCACTAAAATCCCATTTATCACCCTTTGGGCCTGTTGGGCCTTGAGGGCCTTGTGGGCCTACTGGGCCTGTTATAGATACACCTTGATCTCCTCTAGGGCCTTGTACACCCTGTGGGCCAGTTGCTCCTGTTAAACCTGTAGGGCCTGTTGGGCCTGTTGGGCCTTGAGGGCCTGTTGGGCCTACTGGGCCTTGTGGGCCTATCAAACCTACATTACCGTACTCATCTGTAAATGTTCCATAAGTTATTGACATTTTTAATTCCTTTATAAGTTAGGTTGATATCTTATTATAAATAAGAACCTTATTGATTTAATTTCTTCACCGTTTTGCCATTGCACCTTTACAGCAACTATATATGGAGTTGTTGAATCTGGGCTTGACGTATGTACATGACCACCTTGATTAAAATCAGATAATAAAGTACTTGGTATTAGAAAACTAAATCCACCAACAGCCTTATCTCTTATCACTTGTGTATCAGTGTATGTTGTAACATTTGAGTTACTATCTTTTTGTAAATTTTCTATAACGGCAACACTTCTTTTATAACTTACAGTTCCCGTAAATAATTCTGCGTTTATTGTAAATGTAGTTGTTGTAAAATCTGTATTATCACCACTCGAAATTGTTTTCTTAAATTGATTGGTTTCTAATATCTCTTCAGCAACAACATCATCTGCACCACCTAAGTAGTGTGCAATGTTAGATATTCTCATAATTATCTCCTATTGGTTAGTTTATGAGTTTATATAAAACTATAGTCTTATATAAATTTTGTTATGGGGCATTACTCTTATATGGATGTGAATTAGGTAAACGACCAGTTAATCCCCATTTATGAGCAAGATAACCCTCAGCTTTTTCAAAATGTGTCATGTCAGTACCACTAGTTCCAGGCATACCATTAATAAAAAATATTTCAGCTACTCGACCATCTAATTCTTGCGATGCTCTATTTCTCATTAGCCTTAATTGTTGGTTTTGTGATAAGTTATTATCATAATCATTTACTGGTGTAAATGCGTTAGACCCATCTACTCTTAAACCTATTTGATTACCTGTTTTATTAAAATAAACACCAACAATCTGATAAGTATATCTACTTAATGATATTAAATTCCATTGTTGAAGATTACCAATTGTTGAACTAATCCTATTACTACTTAAACCATCTAAGTCTAATTCTCCAGGCCAAGTATCATTATTTGCACCTGAACTCATAGAATAATCTCTTTTTTGATTTGCATTAGTTTCTATAGACCACAATGAATCTGAAGTTGAGTTTACGTTGTCCCATTTAAAAATACCAATAGCAAAATGATTTCCACCAGTTATTGTATTATAATAAGTTGAACTTTGTATATACTCATTAGACCCATTAAAATCTAAAACATTTTTATTATTTAAATCGTTAATTAAATTAGGTGTACCGCCTATATTAAAACTATGTACACCTGCTTTATCTGTTACACCAATAACTGTAGCACCTGAAGTAGAAATACTAGAACTATCATTAGCATCAATCCATAATGCTACATTAAGATCAGACGGAACCCATGCAGGAGTTGTCCCTCCACTTGTTATTGCTCTTCTTGTCATTGAATGACCAATAGAACTAAACGATGAACCCATGATATTTCCCCTATGAATAACTAACAGATTGACCCATAACAACGTATGTTGAACCTGTATAATAAATTGTAAATGAAATTATATCTACACCATTAGCAGTACCATTTGGTGTTGAACCGCCTTGCCAATTAATTGTTTGTGATGTACCATTAACATTTAATGCATTTACCATATAAGGTGTTGAACCTTGATTCCATATAATTGTAATGTTACTACCTTGATTATTTGATAAGCTTAAATTAGTTACATTTAAAGTCTTATTATTTGAAGCACTTGAAATATATAAACTATGACTTGTTTGTGCATTTAAAGTTATAGTAGATATTATTCCTGTATGTGTATCAAAAGTTTCTATAATACCATTATCAGATAATTTTAAACCACCTGTAATATTATGACTATTAGTATCTAAGTCACCACCTAAAGAAGGTGATGTATCATGTTCAATATGTAAAGCTTGTATATTATGTGAACCTGCTTGTTGTGAATAAACTAAATAACCATTATCTATACTAGATGTATTTACATCACTTAAATCATTAAGAGCTGTTACTAATGTTGGTTTATTACTTAAACTATTATAGTCACCGTCAAATAAAGTTGGTTTATTAGTTAAATTATTATAATCACCATCAAATAAAGTTGGTTTATTAGTTAAATTATTATAATCACCGTCAAATGCATCTGTAATACCATAACCTGATATTGTAGTTGGTACACCAGTTAACGAACTAAATTGTCCATCAAAAGTAGAAGGTAAAAGTGTCCATACATAATCTGTACCATTCCAAGATAATACTTGGTTAGTTAATGCTGAACTTGTATTTAAATGTGTATCAACATCTGCATCAGTATAAACTGTATATGTAGTTGGTGTTACCCAAGTATAATCTGTACCATTCCAATTTAATACTTGACCACTAGTAGCATTAGATGTGTTTAAATGTGTATCAACTCTAGCATCAGTAAAATATAAATTACTACCTTCACTAATATCTGTTGTAGATTTAGTAGCTAATCTAGTATCAAATGTAGAATTAAAATCAGATATATTTAATTTTAATGCTAAGTTATTAGTCATTGTAGTAGCAAAGTTAGGGTCATCGCCTAAAGCACTTGCTAATTCATTTAATGTATCTAAAGAACCTGGAGCACTATCTAATATTTGATCAATCTTTAATTGTGCTCTAGCATCTACTCTAGCATCTGTATAATATAAATTATTAGTACCTTCAGCAATATCATCTGTGTCTAAAACTACAGTACCAGTTTGTGTATTAACACTGTTAACCGCATTAGAGACAGCAGGAGTAGTATAACTTATAACACCAGTAGTACTATTGTAAGATAAATCACCACCAGCACTTATAGCTAATCTAGCTCTAGTATCTGTATAATATAAATTAGTACCTTCGGCTAAATCTGTTGTTGATTTAGAACTGAACTTATTATCAAATCTTTGATCTGTGTAATATAAATTATTATTACCTTCATTAATATTATCTGTATTTAATACAACAGCACCAGTTAATGAGTTAACACTTGTAACATCACTACTAAAAGTAGGTGTAGTATAACTAATTACTCCAGTTTGACTATTATAAGATAAATCACCACTAACACCAATAGCTGATCTGGCTCTACTATTTGTATAATATAAGTTTGAACCTTCTGTTAAATGATCTGTAGTTCTAGTAGCAAGTCTAGCATCAAAATCCGCATCAGTATAAACATCATCTAATACTATATCTGCCTGATTAATTCTTGCATCAACTCTCGCATCTGTATAATAAAGATTACTAGTTCCTTCAGGTACATCATCTGTTGTTTCAATATCTGTATTACTTATAATTTGATTTATAATAGGTGTATCGACTACAATAGAATCGCTAGTTGTGCTTTGTCCCTGATTACCTATTGTAATATCTCCATCAGAGAGATTAATATAATCAGCATTGCCTTCTTTTAAATTTATATCAGCCATTTTTGTTTCCTTAATTAATTAGTTTGTATGCACCAAAATATGTTTTGGATGCACCGCCAGAGAAGTCTTTATCACTTCCTGAGTTTTGATAACCAAATACTTCAACATAATCTGTTGTACCATTTAATTGTATAATCTTAGATACATTGTAGTATTCATTATCTTCATGTCTCTTAGCATGAGTCGCTACAGCAGACCCATTCTTTTTAATTATTAAAGCACTACCATCAAAGTCATCAGAACTATTTATTTGTGTTTGTGCATATACATAATACTTACCTGCTGTTGTTGGTAAAAATCTGAAATCAGTTGCATTATCATAAGATGAACCATCATCAAAATCTTCAGTATCAATTTCTAATTTAGTTTCAGTACCAGATGTTATAGTTTGATCAGCACTTAAATACGCCTCAAACGATGGTGTATTTTTCATATTGTCAGCTAACACAACAGTCTTAGCAGATAAATCTAATGTGTTCGCTAATTGATTAGTACCCACAGCACCAGTTTGAATAGATGTTGTACTTACTGAGTTTGTACCAACATTAGTACTAGCATTAACTGGATTCCAAGCACCACAAGATAAACCTGAAGAGTATGCACCCTTACCAAAACTATTTGTACATTTGACCCAGATATATAAATCTGCTGTTGTAGGTATACCTTGTAAAGCAAAAGTCTCTACAGAATTAGCCGCATAAGTTCCAGCTGGAGCTGTAAATAAACCTGTTAAATATTTTGTACCTGTAACAGTATCAGAATAATAAAACTCAAGCCCTTCAACATTAGCTGAGTTTGGTAATGTTATTGATACATCTACATTAGGTATACTTGCTGAAGTGTTTAAACTATTTAAAGTTAAATTAGTTGCTACACCAAGATTTAAAAACCCTCTACTAGGATTTAATTGTGGTGCATCAGCCTTAGCAGTTAATGTAGCTACAACATAATCGTCAGGATTATATTCTTGAGCTGTTAAATTATAACCTTGTACTCCACCTTGAAGTTCAGTTTCAGATATACTATTAACTTTATATTGAGTACCACTTCTTGAACCATTATCTATAACACCAACATTCCAAGTAGTACTGTCTATACTAGTTATATTTTGTATAACAATATTGTTAGGACTATTCTTAGGTACAAATGAAATATGATTTAATGTAAATATAAATCCACCACCATAATCTCCACCAGTAGTAAATGCAGTATTTAATTCTACTAAACTTACTAATTGGCCTAATTTATTATTTTGATCTAACTCTTCTTTAGTTAAAGTACCACTAGTATCTTCATATTGAGATATGATACAGTCTTTAAAAAATGTAAATAACTGATCAAATGTTGCAACATTATAAGGGAACGTTACAATTGCATCTGTACCATCCATATATTTAACATCTTTAGATTCAGTATTATCTATAAACTTTATTTGACCTTTAGCATTAGCGGGACTAGTACCTTGGTTAGAAGTATTAGTTAAATTAGCATTTAGTTTTCTAGGTGTATCTAAATCATAATAAGTATTATAAACTCTAATTACATCATTAACTTGTAAAGAAACAGCTCTTGTATCTGTTTTAAAAGATATTATTTTAGAGCTTCTAGATTTATTCATTAACACAGTACCAAGCCTTTGTGCCTCAACATTTGTATTAATAAATTTTAAATCTAAATCTTTAGATAATATAGGTTCATTAAAATATTTATCAGGGTAATCTATAAACACTTGATCATCTTGATACTTCTCACTTTTAGATTTAAACTTTAATGTCATTTCATTTAAATTAGAATTAAATCCGTCTTCAAGTATACTTACATCACCATAGATATTAGTATCATCAAAGTTCATAACAGGACTACCTGTTGTGTCTGATATCATTTGAAACTTACCTAAAGTATAACTAAATATAGATTGTGAGTTACTTACTATATCAGATATATTTAAATCTTTACTATCATTAGTATTTATAAAACCATTACATTGATATCTTTTACTTGTTACTGAATTACCATCAGGGTCATTATGTGTAACTAAGGTATCACAAAATACTTTATGATTATAAAATGTTTCTAAATCTATGTCGCTATCCTCTATTGATAAACCACAACCATATATTTTATTAGTTAAATAATCTAATAAACATTCTGCTGGATTACTAGAATAATATCCTCTTGCGGCCTCACCAACTACATAAGGTAACTTAGCAGTAAACCATTGTTGGTGTTCTTGATAAACACCTTGATAAATATTACCATAACTATCTGTACTAGCAGTAGCTTTACGTCTATAGCCATAATTATAAGGGTCACTTGTATAAGCAAAACTAAAATTATTTAATAAATTATCTCTTTTTTGCTCATCAGTACTACCAGTATTAAAATTATAAGTTACAATTGGAAAATAAAATGTACCAGTAACACCTAAATAATCTGTATAAGTATAAATACCCCAAACTCTAAATTGATTACTACCTGTAGATGCATCAGATACACTATAGTTATTTCCCCAATTCTTAATTTTAAGACCATTAATAATTCTATAACCATCATCAGGATAAGATACGCCTGTAGCAGGGTTAGTATAACCTGATGGTTGCCAATAAGTATATGTTGTAGTATTTGAACTATGACTAGATGTATGATGCTCTCCAGGTTCAACAAATACTAATTCAGCACTACCATTAACGCCACTACCATATGCACCACCAGTTCCATTTATGTAAGCTGTTACTGATGCAGGTTGACCAGTATTTGGGTCATCACCTAAATCTACTATTTGTAATGTACCGTTTACATGAACTTTTGTGTGAGAACTACCTATAGCACTACTTGGGAATATCCCTGAAGTAGAATAATATTTTAATTGATTACCTTGAAAATCACTAAAACTTAAATTCCTATCAAATATATCTAAGTTAATTGTATCTCTTAAAGGCTCAGGTCTAGGCGGTGGCCCCGCTAAAGTATTAGCATTAACTATCGTTCTAACTAATTTACCTTGTATTTCAAAACCTAACTTAGATGTTAATCCTGTAACGTTTTCTTCCCTATCATATTTTAATTCAGCGTAAACATATGCAACGTCTGGCATTTGTCTATTCTCTTTATTACCATTCCATTTACCACTAAAAGATTCCATAGGCCCACATCTACCGCCATCAGGAAACTTTATAATTTTTAAATTACCATTTAACCAATCATCAGTGTTAATACCATCAGCATGTAATGCACTTGTTACTGTACCTGTACTATCTAAAGTTAATTTATAATCATCCCAGTAAACATCCCCAATATTATTAATTGGGCCTTCACATAATGCTATTATAAAAGCCATTGTCTGATTATCTTGTGTTATATCTGCATAAACAATACTACCAAATATTTTATCTTCACCGTATACAACAGGAAGTTTATTGGATGGGTCAGCAGGTATTCTCTGTTTAACACCAGGATCTCTTGCAGAACCAGCTCCTCCTCCAGGCAAGTCAGGGCCAAATACTTTTTGTGTTATGTAACTAATAGCTAAAGATAGTGCAAATCTCAATACCGCATTACCAATACCTTTAGTAATTAAACCCCCAACTATAGGTGCTACAGCCGCCATATATTTATCTCCATTCGTAAGTTAATTCTACTGATTTAAAACCTAACTTATCAAACTTTATATTAGTTTTATGATTAGTTAACTTTGCCATTATTACTCTGTCTATTTTATTTTGTTCTCTTTCTTTTTTATAATATTCCTCATACTTTTTAAACATTCTATAAAATGCAGAGCTTTTTCTTCTTTTAGGTTGAACCCATGTTGCAATTGTCACAAGTTCAGTCATTGCTGAAAATATATTAGCATTTTTAAAACCTAATATACCACCAATAATTTCACCATTATCTTCGGCTATTATAATAACACCATTATCAAAACATAAATTACATAATGTTTGATAGTATCTTTTAGTTACAATTAAACCTTTTATTGTAAAATCTGGGAACTCTTTTAGAGCCTCAAATATTTTTTCTACTATATTATCTATATCTTCTTTACTAGCTATCCTAATATTCATTTTATTATCCTTAATCTTCTTTACCAAAATGCGGATTAAACAAAGCCATTGCCGCAACATATTCCATAGACCTATCATTCCCAGAACTTCTTTTAAAAGAACTGTCTGATGTAAATCTACCGTGTGTACTATCTAATATTGTTGATAGTATATTTTTACATTCTAAATTTACTTTTACTTTACCAAACTCTTGATTCTCTTCAGAAACAGAATGAGATTGTATAACACCCTTCCATTTTATATAAGTACCTTCTACAGGGCTAGTCTCATCAAAATCAGCATCTTGATCATTCATCCAACCTTGATAAATAGTTACAATACCACCAACACCATCATATCTTTTTAAAATAGGTATTATAGAATTAGGTAAACCATTTAACTCTACAGTTATCTGATTTGTTTTAACATCTTTAGTTTCTTCAACAGCAGTTAAATTTAATATACCTGTAGCAGGATAAGTTAATTTTGTTTGACCATTATGATATAAATTTAATTTCCTATATGAAGTATTTAAATATAAACTGTGTGTTTCGTTTTCATCAGGTTGAACTACAACAAACTGTACAGGATAACCGTTTTCTGAATCAGAATATTGGTTTAACATTGATCTCATTATAACACCTCCGTAAATTCAAATTTACCATATTGATATAAATTCTTATCTTCATCTTTTGGAATAATAGTTACAGCAGGTTTCTTAGTTAACATTAATCTCATATTAACATCAGGCCCCATTAATGCTGGATAAGTACTAGTATAAAACTGAGCCGCACTAGTAACTCTTGCAGAACTTATAAATCCAGTACTTTGAGATAATGAATCGTTTTGATGTCTTGCAATAGTATTATTAGGAGAATAGTCATACCAACCTGTAGTTCCACTAGAAAATGTAGTATCAAAATTAATTGTAGTTGTAGTACCAACAGTTGATACACTTAAAATCTTTTTAGTATAACTAGTACCAGGAAAAACCCATTGTGGTTGTATATATTCACCAGCTGTATAAGTGTGTGTAGCATTTTCAATTTCTATACCATCTGTAATAAGAGCAGAAACGGTATCATTTAAAAATTCATATGCATTGTAATCTGTAGGATTAGGGCCTGTAGGTGTTGTTAATTCAATTGTACAACCCTCATATTCAGCAGACCAACGAGCACTAAATGTTCCTACATGATCTAAATTAGTTTCATTCCAATATTCATTAAAATTACCACTACCAAAAAATGTAAATACAGGTTCAGTTTTCAATACACTAGTAGATGCACTATCATTAAATAAATTATAAACATGATTATAAATATCTTGTGCTGTAGTTAATGTTCTAGATAATGGTATAGTTATATCATTACCATTACTATCTTTAGCTATTGAATTGTCAGCATTTCTAATAGTTATTAAACCATCTTGATAAGGGTTAGTAATTGTACTTAATACTGTTTCATTACTTACACTTTGTCCTGGTTTAGTAGTTGTAGTTAATACTAATCTTACATTAGGAACATTAAAATTAAATGTTAAAGTACCATCAGGATTACCAACACCTGTAACAGCAGTTAATATTTCACCAAGTTTATTATTAGCATCTTGTTCAGCTTGTGTTAATCCGCCTGGAGCATTACCAGCAATAGATGAAGTAATAGTATTTCTAATATCATTAGCTGTATATAAGCCAGATAAAATATGACACACAGCATAAGTACCGTCAGCATATTGATATGGATTACCAGATGTATCTGTAAATGTAATTAAACCTTGACTGTTTGTTCCTGAACCACCAACCCAATCGTATGATACTTGTTCTGATTCATCACCAACACCATTAACTATTTGATAAGTCTGTTGACTACCTACTGATTGGGAACCAGCACTTAATCCTATATTAGAAACTAAAGGTGTAGATAATCTTATCTTACATGTACCAGCAGACGTAGTTGTAAATGTACTAGTAGTTGAACCTAAAGGTTTTGATATTTGATATACTTTAGGACTATTATAAAATTGTATAAAATCACCAACTTTAAAAATATCTTGTGTATTAGGTTTTAAATTAGTTAAAGTAATTTGTCTTAAAGTAGAATAATCATTATTCATTACTTTTATTTCTGTTTGACCAGCACCTAATTCTACAGCTGTTTTAGACATAATATTGTTACCATTATTATTACTAACATTTACATCTAAAAAGAATATACCATCATCAATACTAAATAATTCATTTTCAACTTCATGATATTGTTCTTCTGTAAGAATAGGTAAATTAACATCTAATGAAATAAGACTTGGGCCTAATCTATGTGTTCTAGCATATCCACCAGTAGTTACAGATCTAGCAGAAGATGCTGATCTATTCATTGATATGTCATTAGCATATTTAAAAATTGCACTATCAGCCATTATCTATTTCTCCCTCTAACACCTCTTGTATTAGTTTGATATGATCTATTAGCACCACCAACTTCAGCTTGAGATGATGATATAACAGCTCTTATCTGATCTATAGCTCTCTGATCTACATTACCAGATATATTAATATTAGTTATGTTTGTTGAACCCATTGAATTATCTTTAACTTTATTTCTTGGTACAACCATTTCTCCTGGAGTTAACATTGCAGGTATTCTGTCTGTGTATGGAGCACCGCCTGGAACCATTCCACCTTCAGAGAATTTAAAGAAGTTACTAAAGAAACCTCCGCCTCCTGATGATAGGCCTCCACTAAATAAACTTGTTATACCACTAAACAATCCGCCTTTTGTTCCTGGAGGGCCTCCGCCTCCTTTAAACAAATTACCTATACCACTAGTTAAAGTTCCTAAGAAATTTTGAGATTTACCAACTAAGGTATCCATTATGTTACCTTGATTTGATACTTCAGCATTTAACTGTCTCTGTTTAATAATCTTTTGATCAGCAATAGTTAAAAATAATTGTTCTACTAATAATTCAGCAGATCTTCTAACCATTGTTTCAGCAATAGATAACGCTACATTTTTAAATGAGTTCTTAGTATTCTCTAATAAAGAGTTACCTTCTTTAATACCATTAACCCATGTATCACCTATGATACCGCCAATCTTTTTAGATTCTATTCCTATTTCAGCTAATCTTTTTCTATACGCTATTACTTGTTTTTGTGTCTCTTCATCAAATAAAACTTTATCTGATGCTGATTTCCTATGAAAGTTTCTGTTAGATAAGTCAGCTCTGTTATTTAATTCAGCTATTCTCTTAGCTTGCTCTTCAGCCGCCGCCTTAGCCTCAGCTTGCATTTCCCTTTGTGGTGATGGTTGACTATAAGATCTTCTCTCTTCTAATTTAGCTTTATACTTGTCAGCCTCTTTAGTTAGAGTAGTGTACTTCATAGCTAATCTGTCAACACCATACTCTTGTTTTCTTAATGCACTATTAATTTGATTAATTCTTTTTACATTATTTTCTGATGTACCAAAACCTATAGCTTCTTTAAATTCATACCAGGCTTTACTAACTTTTAAAACAGCTTTGTACAACATATCTTTAAGTTTTTTAGCTATCTTACCTAGATCTACATCTAATAAAACTAATGCAGGTAAAACTAATTGTATAGCAGTAAGAAAAATACCTAAAGGATTCATCTTCATAGCAATGTTTAAAGCTTTTTGTGAAAGCGTTAAACCTTTAAGACCTTTTGTAGCTCTAAATACTTTTACAGTGAATTTACCTAACTGTGCTACTAAACCACTTATTACACCGCCAACTTTTAAAGCGATATAAACTTTAGTTGCAGTTATAAATAGATCAAAATTATTAATTACAAATCTTATAGCTCTCTCTAAAGATTGAAAACCTCTAGCTAACTTCTCACCTATCAGTTCACCATAAGCCTCAAATAAACTTTGGTTTGCACCTAAATCTTTATTTAAATTAGATATCTGTTCTTTTAACGGGCCAAAAAATGATTTAGACACAATAGATCTAAATTGAAAGTACTTATCTTGTACCATTGAAACTTGTCCAGTAAGTGTGTTAGCAAGTAATTTAGTTGCATTACCAAACTCACCACCTGGGCCAAATACTTCAAAAAATCTTTTTCTAGTTTCCTCAACTGATACTTTAGCACCAGCCTCAAATCCTAACATAGCTCTAACACCACGTTCTCTGAATATATCAGCAGACGCTATACCACCAGCAAACGACCTTTGAATTTGTGTTGCTGTTTGTTGGAAGTCTAGACCAGTAGCCGCCGCAACGTTACCAGTAATCTCCATTATCTTAGATAGCTCATTAGCATCTTCAGAAATAACGGCTAAGTTACCTGAACCTGCCGCAATCTCTTCTAGTGAGAACGGTACTTTAGCCGCAAAAGCCGCTAAACTATCAAAAGCTTTACCACCTTCTTCTACAGAACCAAATAGTAGTTGAAACCTATTTTGTAGTTGCTCTACTTGATTACCTGCACTGAAAGTGTCTTTTACAAATTTACCAACACCAAAAGTTACAGCTCCTAAACCTGCAACAACACCAACTTTAAGAGTTGTACCTAACGCCGCAAAAGCACTAGTAGCTCTAGCCGCACTACGTTTAAGTGAGTCTAAGCTTTTTGATGCTAATACACTATTTCTAGATACTTTGTTAATATCATTGGCTAAAGCTTTTACCTGGCTTTGACCCTTGATCTGTGTATCTATTACTATTTTTGCCATATATGTTTCCGTGTTAACACAATATCGTGTTTATACTCGGTTAAATTCTTGTTTTATATTCGACTCTTACTTCGTCAAATTCTTCTTCAAATGCAGATTCTATAAATTTAGCAGGAGCTTGTTTAGAGTTCCCTTCGTTCAAATCTTGTATGTATTGAACACCATTAGTAACGTAAATCCTTTGTGGTTTATCTAAAGGTCTTAATACATTTAATTCTGCTTGTGGGTTACTTTCACCCTTACCATCAGGTGGTTCAGCTGTATCATAATAAGTTTCTGTGTAACCTGTCCACCATGCATTTCTAGCCGCACCAGTATCAACAGGTGTAGCCTTTTTAACTTTAGCTGTTGCCCTAAATACAGCGGCCCTAGTTGTCTTCTCAGCAAATTTATCAACATCCTTCATAGCGTCTGATGCTAATTTAGTTAATCCTATAGTAGTTATAGATTTTGCCATTAGACAACCTTACCTTTGTTAACACCATTTTTAATAGTATATCTTCCACTACCAAAACCATTAATGTTAACTTCTTTTTTTAAATTCTTAAATAATTCTTTTTCTTTTTTGTCTTTTTTAATTTTATTAGTGTAAGACTTTAATACTTTAGTATCTCTCATAAAACACTCCTTAAAGATAAGGCGGTATTAACCGCCCTACCTATTTATTTATTACTTAATTGATATAGTTTTTAGTCTCTTATGTTCAGGCACTATCTTCTCTAAATCAATTTTAAGTAAGCCGTCTTTTAACTCAGCTCCCTTAACTTCAACATCATCTGATATTGTAAATGATTTGCTAAAATATCTTTTAGATATCCCCTTGTGAATGATAGTATCTTTTTCCTCAGAAACCTCTTTTGCTTTGGATTTAATCGATAGCAAACTATTTTCCAAAGTAATGTCGATGTCTTTTTTACTATAACCAGCAAGAGCAAGTTCAATACAATATTTATTATCACCTGTTTTAATAATGTTGTAAAAGGGGAAGTTTGGAATATACTCATTGTCAAACATCCTTTCAAAGTGATTAAACATGTCATCAAACCCGACAGTCATTGGTTTTAGTTTATTGAAAATAGATAGATTATTAATCGTCATTATTTACTCCTTTATTAGCAAGTTTATTATTAGAAGCTTTATCGCCTTCTAAAAATGATATCTTATTTTTCTTAGCAATAGATTTTAATTGTTTTAAACCTTCTTGCATTTTTATATCATTATCATCTATAGATTGTCTCATCATTTTTAATGTTGGAAACAATTCATTTATTCTCAATGGTTTTGTACCCTGGTATGTTGTTTGTGCTATTACAGCAGATCTATGATCTTCTCGCCAACCGTAAGGTCTTTTATTAAAATATTCAATCCAACCATAATATTCTTTAGAAGACATATTATATAGTTGATCAATTGTTATACCTAATTGGAAGGCCATCTCATATTCTGCTAGCTCTTCTTCCCCAACGTACCACCATTATCATCTTTTGCACCTAATCCGTTATAGATTAAGATCTCACTAGACAATTCTGTTAATGATTTAATAGGGAAGTTTTCAAATTCTTCATCCTTCATATCTTCAGCACCTACTACTGTAGATCTAAAAATTGCAGATAAGGTTTTCATCCCTGTTACATCATCCTTATGTTTATCCATAAGCTTTTGTAAATCTTTAACACCCTTAACTGTTAGTTGTTTGATCTCCACTTCCTGATTCAGGAACGGTATCTTCTTCGTTATGTCCACTAGTTTTATGTGTTTCATTTTCATCCTTTTTATTATCTTCTGGTTTTTGATATAAATGTTTATTATTTGCCTCAAAGTCTTCCATTAATTTTCTAATTTTATGTAGAACGTCTAATGTCTCGAAGACTTCATTCTTACTTGGTACATCTTTTAGTCTGTCATAAGTTTTACGAATAGATGTATCAATAGCCTTTTTAATATGTAA
>Ga0255759_10001296_pt1 | contig 22447 bp, 17 predicted proteins | sample 101ome_20_FD_179959 | JGI IMG/M metagenome (GOLD analysis project Ga0255759, IMG submission 179959) | Coastal salt marsh microbial communities from the Groves Creek Marsh, Skidaway Island, Georgia - 101404AT metaG (version 2) | ecosystem: Environmental > Aquatic > Marine > Intertidal zone >...
GAGGCGGATCCTGGGTCGTGTTCAGTGATCCTCTGATGACCTGGTAAGCCAAGTGGAGGAGGTTGAAGCAGTCGTCTTTTTTGGTTGGAAAGAACTCTGGGTTAGCCATGAGTTCATCACAGAAGTCTATTCTCCTTGCGAGCATGGAGACTTTCAAAAGTAATCCTCGAGCCGCATCACCGAGAGAAGTTTGGAAGGGCAGGAGCGTCTCAAGGGCTTCCAGATAGAGTCCCTGGACGTAGCAGGCCTCGGCAAATAAGACCGCCTCATCCTGCTTACCTGGGTTGAGCTGCAACAACCATTTTCCGTATTCAAGGGTGTCGCGGGCAGTGGATTCCTGCGGTGGAGTATGAATCAGGAAGGCAAGGTACTGGCGTAGGGTAGGAAGATGGCCTGGATGGTTGGCTATGGCGGCCCGCCAGGCATGTCTGGCCTGATTCATTTGCCCTGCTTCAGAAGCCATGACAGCCGATCGCTCAAGGGATCTGGCCTGCAAAAAATCAAGGAGGCTAATGTGAATGATGGGAGTGACATGCTGCGGGGTCACCCTCCAGGCTCGCACCATCACAGCCGGTATGGCAATCAGCCATGCCAAGCAAATGACAAGGGCCCAACGCAGTAGACGGCTCGCACGCAGGATGCGAACCAAAGCATAGTCATCCCAGGATGAAAGGCCGGGCCACAGGCCACACACCAAGTGCCGCATTTTCAACCACCTCATGAGAAAGAAAGCTTGAGCTTTCCAGAGGTGGCAATCCCATCCTTTTAGGGGGCAAAGGGTAACGCTTAAGCGACATGGATGATCGATTTAAGTCAAGCAAGGAGGGCTTTTTACGACACAGCCGTGTCTTCGAAGCGAGACTGCAGGGCATCAAGCAATCGCTGGTGCAAGCCCCCGAATCCTCCATTGCTGAGGATGGCAATCACATCACCCGCCCTGGCACTTGAGGCTACCTTGTCGGCCATTTCCTGAGGGTCAGCCATCACTGCCGCCCTACATCCTGCCTGATTGAGCGCCTCCAGGACAGTTGGAAGATGCAAGCGTTGATCCTCGCTCAGCAGGGATGCCCGGGCCACTTCTCCCAACAAGACATCATCGGCAAGAGAGAGAGCCTGAATGAGCTCCTGCTGCAGGACGCGTCGGCGCGTCGTGTTGCTGCGAGGCTCGAAAAGGGCCGTCAATCGAGCCGACGGAAACTGCTCACGCAGGCTCTGCAAGGTTTTGGCGATCGCAGTGGGATGGTGCGCAAAATCGTCAAATACGGTGATGTTGCCAAACCGACCGATGATTTCCTGTCGACGACGGAGTCCCTTGAAACCGCGAAGAGCCTGCTGAATGACCTGGACCGCCACACCCGCATGACGGGCACAGGCAATGGCGGCCAGAGCATTTTCGACGTTGTGGTCACCAAACATGGGAAGTTCATAAGCATCTCCACTGACCTCAATGCGGGTCATGCCTGCTTCGCTTGAGACTACCTTAGCGATGTCATCTTGCTTCCCGCCCAATCCATACCGACGTATGGGACAAAAAGGGACTTCGAGCAACGGCTGGAGATTGGGGTCGCTGCCATTGGCCAACAAGAGGCCGTTGGAGGGAATCAGGCGAATGAAATGAGAAAAAGTTTTCTGAACAGCCCCAAGATCCTCAAAAATATCGGCATGATCGAACTCGAGGTTGTGAACGATACCGATTTCGGGCAGGTAATGAATGAACTTGCTCCGCTTGTCGAAAAAGGCCGTGTCGTATTCATCCCCCTCCAAAACAATCCACTCACTATCGGTAAAGCGGGCACCGCGAGAAAAATTGCTGGGTAAACCACCGATCAGGTAGGATGGATTCCATCCTGCCTGATCCAAAATCCAGGCAATCAGGCTGGTAGTGGTAGACTTGCCATGGGTGCCTGTCACCACAATCGAGCGTTTGCCTCGGATAAAAACCTCTCTGAGCAGTTCTGGAAGTGAGAGATAGATCCATTTGTTGGCAAGCACATGCTCGACCTCTGCATTGCCCCGCGAGAGCGCATTGCCAATCACCACCCAATCCGGTTTCGTCGAAAAATGCGCCGGATCATAGCCCTGGTGAATGGTGATACCCTGTTCGGCCAAGAAGGTGGACATAGGCGGGTAGACGCTGTCATCCGACCCAGAAACCTGATAGCCGCGTTCCTTCATGGCAGCGGCACAGGATGCCATGGCAGTTCCACAGATACCGATGAAATAGACATGCTGACCTGGCGCAATCACTTCTTCAGCATGAATCAGCCAAGTAGACAAGTCGACGAATCATTTGAGAGAAGGTTTCCCTCTGCCAGCTTTAAGCCCGGGCAGCACCCTGACCATGAGTTTTGACTTTCATAACCCAGGGCGGTGACACATGATGAGATGATCCAAATGAACAAATTCCAACCTTCCTTGACCCATCACACTGCACCTCAAAGCAAATGGCTCAAGAGGCTGCCATGCCTGCCTTTTATGGGGGCATTGCTGCTTCAAGCTTTTACCTTCCAAAAGCTGAGCGCCGAACTCAGGGTGGTTGAAACGCCTGAGACGATTCAGATCATGGATGGAGATCAATCCATGCTCACTTACCATAAAGCAGTGGTCGAGCCACCTTCAGGAAAGAAGGCCGCTTTCGCCAGAAGTGGTTTCATCCACCCTTTGCGCACGCCCTCTGGTGGGGTCGTCACCAGCATCCATGCCGATGACCACATTCATCACATGGGTTTGTGGCATGCCTGGGTCAAGACCGAGCATCGTGATCGCCATTTTGACTTTTGGAATATTGGGGATGAAACCGGCAAGGTGCGCTTTGTCAGAACGCTCTCCACATTCAGTCACGATAACCAGGTTGGGTTCGCCGTCGTGCAGGAACAGGTGGGGCTAAGCAACGGCGGTTCTAGCCAGGAAGTGATTCTTGAGGAAACGCTGCGAGTAAACGTTGAGAAAGAGCAGGGGAACTACTTGATCGATTATGACACCACCCAAACCAATGTGACAAAAGATCCGCTGGTGCTGCCGGCCTACCGCTATGGTGGGTGCATTGCCTACCGGGCTCCTTACCATTGGAATAAGGAGAACAGCAACTACCTGACCTCCGAGGGCATGGATCGCAGCAATGGTCACACCACCCGTGGCAATTGGTGCGCGATGTTCGGCCCCACCGAAACCGGAGTAGCCACCCTTGCCATCCTCTGTCATCCAGAAAACCGTGATGCCCCCCAGCGCATGAGGGTTTGGCCGGACGGCAAGGTATTTTTCAACTACGTCCCCATCCAGGAAAAAGGTTGGGAAATCAAACCTGGAGCCCCATCGACCATGCGATACCGGGTGGTTATCGCTGATGGCAAACCCAACGCTGAAAACCTCAATCAGCTTTGGAAAAATTACGCAAACCCCTAAGACAGGAAGACACAACTGTGCACCCCAAAATATCATATACCCTCCTCGCCGTAGCGATCCTCCAGGGCACCTACCTTCTGGCTGAGGCTGCCTCCCTGAAGGAAGCACTAGGCCGCTCGCCCCATCAACTGGTTTATGAAGCCTATGTGGACAACAATTGGGACATCTTTGTAGCCAAGGCCGATGGCAGTGAGGCACGCAACTTGACTCAGACCCCAGATCGCCACGAACTCTACCCTCAAGTATCACCGGATGGTAAACGTCTTTGCTTTGTGTCAGATCAAGGTTCAGGACGGGATACGGTACGCAGCGTTCACATCATGAACCTGGACGGCAGTGGTCACCAAAAGGTCGCGGATCACGCCAGACAACCCTGCTGGAGCCATGAAAGTGATACCCTCATCTACCTTCCGCAGGAATACCCCAAATGGAATGTCGTTGATTACTACACCAAGGGCCTGGTCTATTACCACCTCTCCACGGGCAAACATGAGCCTCATCCCAATGCCGAGCAATTGCATCATCTCTACAACCCCAGCATGTCGCCTGATGGGAAATGGATTGTCGCCACAGTCCATGCGGGCATGGGATACAAGCATGCCATCCTGCTGATTGCATCGCACGGCAACCAGATCATCAACCTAGAGATCCCGGGCTGTCGCCCAACCTTCAGTCCGGATGGAAACCAGGTGGCCTGGGGGCCGGGAGATCATGAAATTGCCGTGGGGCGAATCGACTGGGAGGCTCAACCGCCAAGGCTCGCAGAGAAATTGATCTCGGTGAAGGACAGTGTGAGAAAGATTTACCATGTCGACTGGGCTCCCGATGGTCGTTTTCTAAGCATCAGCCGAGGACTTGCCAGCGAAGGTGATCCCAGCAAACCTGGAACCTATCAGGCAGCCTGCGAAATGGTGGGTATCTATGCCCGAGACTGGAACATCATCGCGGTAGCCACTGACCAAGCATCCGAAATAGACCTGGAAGAAGCCAATGATGAGCTATGGACTGCCATCACCCATGATGGGCAGAGCTACAAGGAATCTGACTGGTTCACACCGGCCCCTTGAAATGAACTTCTTTCAGAAGATCATACCCTGGATCTGTTTGCTCGGGCTGACGGCGCTGCATTCAGGCTGCAAGCCATCCAATGACACCGCGGGTGATCAGAACGATTCCTTTTTGATCACCACTGCCAGTGGGATCCCTATGGTTTTTGTTCCTGCGGGATCATTCGTCATGGGAAGCAATGAGCAGGGTCCTGACGAGGGCCCGACTCATGAGGTCACACTGAATGCCTTCCTCATCGACCAATTCGAAGTGACCCATGATCAGATGGAACGATTGCAACTACCCAACCCTTCGCACTGGCAGGACGATCCCCGGAAGCCTGTGGAACAAATCCGTTGGAGGGATGCCAAGCTCTTTTGTAACGAGCGTTCCCTGGCAGAAGGTCTGGAACCTTGCTATGATGAGTCCATTGCCGGCTGGCCCTGTGATCCTCAAGCCGGGGGCTACCGACTTCCCTCCGAGGCAGAGTGGGAATACGCTGCCAGGGCCGGCTCCAAGCAAGCCTACCCAGAGGGAATCCAACGTTTGAAGACGCATGCATGGCACGGAGAAAACGCAGATTCCAGGACACATGTGGTCGGGACTCGCCGCCCCAACGCTTGGGGCATTCATGACATGTATGGGAATGTGTCTGAGTGGTGCCAGGACGTTTATCAATCTGATTATTACACCCTCAGTCCAAGCAGCAATCCAAGAGGTCCCACAGAGTCACCAGAGCAAACCAGGCGATCGATGCGCGGAGGATCGTGGAAGTCTTCCCCTCAAATGTGCCGTGTGACCTTTCGCCAGGGCCAGCAGACGGGTGACTCTGATGCCTGCTTCTTCACCGATTTCTGTGGCTTTCGCTGCGTGCGCACTATCACCCTGGAGGAAGCCAGCAATCTGCAAAGCGCAACCTCAACCAAGGGCAGTGCTCAGGAACCCTGAGTCTTATTGAGCGATCGAACCAAAGTCCCCCACTCTCTGCAAACAAGCGATAGAGCTGATCGCAGCGCCCATTTCAAAACGGGAACGACACCCTCTCACCCAGAGGTCAGCGGCCTTCCCACTCTTGCTCAACCACCATGCTTTTCCATACCTGGACCTTTTGCGTTTTCTTTTTGGTGGTTCTCTGCGGACACGCGTGGATGGGAAGTGGTCGGCTGAGGCTGCCGTGGCTGCTGTTGGCATCCTACGTTTTCTATGGATGGTGGAATCCCTTTTACCTGGGCCTGATTTTCTATTCTACGCTGCTTGATTATTGGATCGTTGCCTGGATGGATCAGTGCCATCAAGGCGATTGGCCTGAGAATCGCTCAGGAGGCTGGAGAGCTTTTCTTTTCCTTCACCTCAAAAACCGCGGCCTCAACCAGGCCCTTTGGTGTGGGCGCTTACTCCTCATTGGTGCGACCTGTGGCCTGTCTTTGGGGCCGTCCTCCCTCAGAGCCCTTGCGACCCTGATGTGCCTTTTGGGGTTCACCATGATCTGGGCAGCGACACGTCAAGACCGACGCAGTTGGCTCTGGGCCAGCATGCTCAATAATTTAAGCCTCCTGTTCTATTTCAAGTATGCTGACTTTTTCATCGAAAATGCCAATTTCCTGATGGACCGCTTGGGGCTGGGCTACCAATGGCCACCAGCTGCCTCCTGGATGCCTCTGGGAATGGAATACATGTTACCGGTTGGGATCAGCTTTTATACCTTCCAATCCATGAGTTATACCCTCGACTTCTATCGCGGGCAGCTTGGGCGGGAGCATAGCTTCCTACGTTTCGCCACCTATGTCTCCTTCTTCCCTCAACTGGTAGCTGGCCCAATTGAACGCGCCTCCTCGCTATTGCCGCAGCTGGCTCGCCCCAAAAAGCTGCAAGCAAAAGCTTTTGCTGAAGGGAGTTCGATTTTCCTGGTAGGTCTGTTCAAGAAACTGGCCCTAGCCAATTACCTCTCATTTTATGTGGAACGTGTTTATGAAATGCCTGAGACACAGGCGGCGCCGGCGCTGGCCATGGCCACGGTAGCCTTTGCCTGGCAGATCTACTTTGATTTTAGCGGCTACACGGACATGGCTCGCGGCATCGCACGCATCATGGGATATGAGCTGATGCTCAATTTCAATCACCCCTATCTGGCTACCAGCTTGGGAGATTTCTGGGCTCGCTGGCACATCAGCCTTTCCACATGGTTTCGCGATTATGTCTACATCCCCCTGGGAGGAAACCGGAAGGGACCGATCCTTGGTGCCACCTACCTCCTGATTACCTTTCTGGCCTCTGCCATCTGGCATGGAGCAGCATGGACATTCGTGATCTGGGGTCTGATGCACGCGGTGGGCACCTTGTTCAACCGACTGCTGGAAAGACAAAAATGGTTCCAGGAAAAAGTCCCTACCATGCTAAGGCGAATCATAGTTTTTGGCTTTGTTTGCCTGGCGTGGATTTTTTTCAGAGCTGAAAGCGTTGCCGATGCATGGTTGATTCTCTCGAAACTCGTGCAGGGCAATTGGCAGGATCCTCAAATACCTTGGCTGATGGTCGCTCTGATTCTGGCGGTGTGGTCTTATCAATGGGTCCAGCAATCCCCATGGCGAGCTTGGACCCAAACCGGTCCATTCAAAGTCTGCGCTGTCATCATCATGTTGTTATGGCTTTGTTTTTTCAGTTCTTCCGGAGGAGCCTTCATCTACTTCCAATTCTGATCTCATGACATGAAACACTCCTCCACACCAGTCAATCAGCCAGGGATGAGGGCCCAAAAGGAAGGAACCCGTTGCACACAGGGTCTCGTGCTGAGTGGGCGCCAATGGATCCTTGTCATCATGTCCCTGTGCCTGACGATGTGGATGATACCCATTGGCTGGCAGGGACTGGAAACCTTCGATCCCGAAGAATCATACCGGATCCCCTACGCCGCGAGCCGAGATTACTGGCTTTATGAGAGGTATGTGAACCAACCCCATGATGAGCCGAGGGTTTACTTTGTCGGGGACTCAGTAGTCTGGGGAGAATATGTTTCAAAGGAAGGGACCTGGACCCATTGGCTGAATGATCACAGCCAGGGAGAGCCTCGGTTTGTCAACCTAGCCCTCAACGGGCTCTATCCACTGGCACTGGAGGGACTGCTGGAGCATTATGCCAAAGAGCTTCATCACGCTCAGGTGCTGCTGCACTGCAACCTCCTTTGGATGAGCAGCCCTCAGGCAGACCTTTCGGATCCCAAAGAACAGGTTTTCAATCATCCCATGCTGGTTCCCCAGTGGGAACCCCAGCTGCCCAGCTATCATGCCACCATTGAAACCCGCTTGAGTCGACTGGTTGGTAATCATTGGAGTTGGCTGGCGTGGATTCGCCATCTTCAAATTCATTACTGGGATCAAAAAGATCCTTACCAATGGACCCTGATGGATGATGGCCGCTACCCACCGACCTATCCGAACCACCGATCCTTTCCCTGGCAAGCCATCGATTGGCAACTGGAGCAAGAACCCAGCCCCGACCCAGATCGAGGTTTGGAAAGCCCCCGACACAAACCTTGGTCAGAGCTTGGTGAGGGTACGCAACGCTATGATTGGGTTCCACTCAGTCAATCCCTACAATGGGCGGCATTTCAAAGAATATGCCAGCGGATGGTAGAACGCGACAATGCGTTGATGGTGATCATCGGACCTTTCAATCAACACATGTTGCACCCAGACCACCGGCCTACTTTCAAGGCTTATGAGCAGGAAATCATTCAATGGTTTCGGGATCAGGGTATTGCCCATCTGGCTCCACCAACCCTGCCAAGCCATCAGTATGGAGATGCCAGTCACCCGCTGCAACCAGGCTACCGCATGCTGGCCCAGCAGCTCTGGGAAGCCCCAGATTTTCAGCAGTGGATCAAGCCACTCAAGCGCTAAGCATCGGGTTGATTCCTGGAGACAAGTCATATTAGCATTCCACCCATGATCACCCGACGTGCTTTTTTTCATCGTTCACTGCTGGGGGCAGCCTCTCTGGCCTTTCCGGGCTTGAGTTTCCTTTCCAGCCAGGCTCAACAATTGAACCGGAAAGCCACGGGTAACCCACAACTGGAAGTAGCCTCAGTGGAGGCGACCACGGTTAAAGTACCTTATCGGGAAATACCAGGACGAGCCATGAGCCGTGAGCTACCGCACTGGAAGTGGAGCGAAATCCTGGAAGTCAAACTCAAGGCTGGGGTCTCTGGCTTCGGTGAAACCCTACTTTACTATACTTGGGGCACTTCCTCTCAGGAGGACATCCAGCGATGCATCGGACGTAATGCTGCCGAACTGATGTGGGACGACTCACTTGGTGCAGGCCTGCAGATGGCCCTCTTTGATGCTGTGGCTCGCCACTTGGAGATTCCGGTTCATCGATTGCTCGGATCTCAAGTCAACCAGACCACACCCCTTTCCTGGTGGAATATCGATACCTCCGCAAAGGACATGGCCTCGGAGTGTCAGCGAGCCCTTGAACTGGGATATCGCTCCTACAAGACCAAGGGACGACCCTGGTTTGACATCCATCAGCAGGTGGAGCAGTCCGCGGCAGTGGTACCCGAATCCTTCAAGATCGACATGGACTTCAATTCGACCTTGCTGGACGCCGATCGAGGCATGCCAATCATCAAGGATCTGGAAGCCTACCCACAGGTGGATATTTACGAATCCCCTATCCCGCAGTCGGATGTAGCAGGCAACCGCCGAATCCGTGAAGCCACCCGTGTCAACATTGCACTTCACTACGGAACACCCAACCCGAGGACCGTTGTTGAAGAAGGCGTCTGTGATGGGTTCGTGGTCGGAGGTGGAGCCAGTTCTGTCCTCAGGCAGGCAGCCTTTTGCTCCCAGGTCAACATGCCTTTCTGGCTTCAGCTGGTCGGTACAGGCCTGACCGCAGCCCATTCTCTTCATTTTGGGGCAGTCTGCAGCCATGCAACCTGGCCGGCAGTCAACTGCCATCAGCTCTACAGTCATGACCTGCTCAAACAACCCATCCTGCTTAAGGAGGGTCAGGCAAAAGTGCCAGAAACACCGGGACTAGGGCATGAGCTGGATTGGGAGATGGTCGAAAGGTTTCGGACCGCCAAACCCAGTGAGCGGCCTAACCCGCGGCGGATGGTAGAAATCTCCTGGCCTACTGGCAAGCGCATGCTCTTGGCGGCCACTGAGGTCAATTATGTCCTCAATGCCGCCAACCGAGGAGCCATTCCTTTTTATGAGAAGGGCGCCGACACAAGGCTCTTGCCCGATGATGGCACAAGCCAGTGGGAGACGCTCTACCAGAAGGCCCTTGAGGGTCCCCTTACTCTCTAGCCACCCTAGACTCGAGCCAACGCAACGCCTCAGGATGAGCCTGCCAGGCAGGCAGCATGGCATCAGCTAGAGCATGGGCTTCTTCAGGTGTGTGGGGCTCCCAGGTCATGGGATGGGAAGGGGGCACTTCCTGGGTCCCTATCAGACAAGCTTCCATGGTTGGGTTAGCTTGACGCGCCTCCATCCATTGAATTTCCAACTCAGACTCCCTACCCTGAATGAAGTGACTCAAGAGTTTCCCCCACCCCTTAGCGCAGGCTGACAAGCCTTGGCTATCGTCGGCAATAAGAAGATCGGCTTGAGCCGTGTCTCCGAGGAGGAGCCAAGTCAATAACAACCAGTCCCCAACAGGTAACATGTGTTGGCAATCCAGAGGGCGAAGGGTTGACCATAATGCTGCTGCGGGCTGGTATTGACCCTGAAAATGATATTCCTCGGCCAGCCGATGTGCCACGCGCAGATAGGCTCGCGTAAAGGGATCTTCCCAGTAAGCGCTAGGGTGATGAAAGCCCCCCTTGAGGGGTAACTTGCGCTCGGCCAACTGCAACAAATGAGTCAAGACAGGCAACTGCAGGTCATCTTCCAGGCCACATAAATCAATCAGTTCCAGATGACACTCGAGATTGGCCGGATCCTCCTCAAGTGCCTCAAGCAGTAGCGATGGAGAGATTTCATCCTCCTCAAGCTGGTAGAAAGACTCCAGCAAAGACCTTGCTCGTGACGCCTGTTCGGGGGTGACCTGCGAAGGCTGCTCCAGTTCTCGCGCCAGCATGAGCACCACAGGATGGATCTCAGCTTTAGTTTGCTCCTTCTCCACACCCATGGCGTCACTGGCTTGATAGGATCGGCTCATTCGAAAAACGGAGCATGAGTCAGGCACTACCACCTAATCCAATCGCCCGTCAGATCCTATTTAGCTGGGGTGATCTCAATTTTTCGGAAGGTGATCGGGCCATGATCACCCTGAACCATCAAGGGGCCTGGCTCACCCTCCCTGCTATCCAGAGCCCCACCGGTGATACCCGGAATGGGTTGATTGGTAATGATCTCAACCCCGTTGAATACCACACTCAACAAGGATCCAACCAAAGTGATTTCCATTTCCTGCCATGCGTTGGCAGGCCGCGAAGCGTTGGCACTGGGTGTGATGAAACCATAGACACCTCCTATGCGATGGCTATCTGGAGTCAATCCATGGTTGTCTTCGATCTGGACCTCATGGCGCCCTCTCAAATACAGGCCGCTGTTGCTGCCCTCGGGATAACGAAATTGAACACGCAACTTGAAGTCACCAAATTGCTCGTGACTGACTAGGTCATTGCCGGGCTGCTCGTTGATCAAAAGACCCTCACGAACCACCCAGCCGTTGGGTAGATCCTGGTGACGCACCCCCCAATTTGAAAGGTCCTTACCGTTGAATAAATCCTGGCGTCTGCCCCAGCGAACCTTATCAGCTGGCTCAGCGCTGAGTTCGGGTGCTCTCACCCCAGTCCATGTCACGGGCTCACCGTTGTCATTGGTCGTCCTGCCAACCAGGCCACCATCCTGAAAGCGACCTTCGAACATAATATCACTGGTGCGCTTTTCCCACTGAGGGGGCAAGCTGAAGGCAAACCCAGCCCCAGCCTCATCCAGGTGGATGGTGCCAATAGGCCTAGCACTACCAAACTGGCCTACATAACGCCCAACAAGAGTACGATAGCCGGAGAGCGAAATTTCAAGCCAGGATGGGTAAATCAGGTCCCCATCTTTGACTGTCAAGTCCCAGCGTCCTGTCAGAGCAGGTGGCTCAATCTTAGTGTAGGGGTCGAGATCGGCAGCTTGCAGGGAGGTGATCACCACCGCTAGGGAACCAAGCCAAGGCAAAAACATGCTGAGGGTCTTCATAAGAGCCCATTGGAATCATTTTCTCCATTCAGGGCAATGCGATATTTGGGTTGGGGCGATTGTTGCGATGCCAGTTCAGGTTCCAAAGACCCTGAACCGATACCTGAGCAGCATGGCCATCCACAAAACCAAGTTGTATCCCATTACCGTGACGCTCCAAGGCAAACCTTCCCATGAATTTTCCTTTGCTGTGAGGAAAACTGCCATTGCCGTAACCTGCACCTTGACGATCACGCGGCACCTGATCCCCTCCATCAGGCCATGAACCCACCCAAACCGAATCACCATAGGCGGGGACATCAGCCGGCGCGGTAGAGTAATGGCTATAGTAGTCGGTAGCTGGAAAATCATTGAGGTAGACTCCCTGATTATCCAACCAGAGATTCATGCCGTAACTACCCTCGGACTGAAGGGATCGCCAAGTAGTCGTGGCCGTTCCCCACCAACCTTCACCAGGTTTGGGGTCGACCTTCGGCCTTTTGGTCGAGGGGCAGATCAGGATACGCATGACCCCTTCAGCCCGTTCATTGGGTCGCTGCTTGTAGGCCTCATCACCCATGTAAGGAGCGATTTGATGAAACCAGTATTCACCGACTGCATGAGCAACCGGCGGGACGTGGTCTTGATAATCCTCGGCGTAAAACCGCGTTGCCAGAGTCATTTGCCTGAGGTTGCTCAGGCAGAGCGTGCCCTTGGCCTTGGCTTTAGCTCGTGCCAGCGCTGGCAGAAGCATTCCTGCCAGGATGGCGATGATGGCGATGACAACCAACAATTCAATGAGGGTGAATCCAAGCCGGTTCAAGGATGGGTTTTGGGGCGATCTCATGTACTATTGGGAGTGGTTTAGAGGGTGTTTTTTTCTGGCAACAAAGGCCATCGTCATTTCAGCCAGGCCTCCCCTCACCCAAAAGAGCCACTCGCAACTGACGAGCCCTGGGGAGAAACAATCGATCCCAGACCCCGGGGCTGGGTAGCGAAAGGATAGTCCGGATCAAAATCTCATAGACCTGCCACCGTGTCACCTTGGGTGGAGGCTGATCTGCGGCCGGCGGAGATATCAATTGTTCGAGGGTCATCATACCCAATAACAGAGGCCAGGCACACGCCAGCCGAATACGATACCATCCTGAGGGCAGCGCTTTCAGGTAGCACCAACCATCTTCCAATGATTCAAGTGCCTCTAATACCCAGCCCTGCCAGATGGGTTTCATGGCAGCAGGCATGGAAAGCTCGGGCTGATTGGGTTTCCAACCCGTTACTTCCCATTGGGCAGCTGGCAGATAACAGCGTCCAAGTTTGAGGTCTTTTTGAAAATCTCTCAAAATGTTGACCCATTGAAGACCCTGACCAAAACGTACACCCAGGGATTCCAATTGCCCTGAGTCGAGGGAAGCCGAACCAGGTACATGGCGCAGGCACATGCGCGTCCAGAAGGCACCTACACATCCTGCCACCTGATAGGTATAGGCTTGAGTCTCCTCCAGCAAATCCAGACTCCTGACCTCACCATCGGATTGAATGGGGAAACGCAATAGGTCCTCTGTCTGCCCCTGAAAAATAGTCGCAAGCACCTGCTGAACCAATTGACGATCGCTCGCCTCGAGGCTCCACAGACATTGAATCAGGGTGGGTAGCGCCTGAAGCAATGCCCGCTCACCAAGATGGTCGTGAGCCATGAAATCAGCCGCCGGAAGAGCCTGACCCGGAGTAAGGATGGCTTGGCCGAGGGATTTCAGCCAATCGAGTCGACCCTGGTAGGGGATGACAGTGCTGTCAGCCACAGTATCTGAGACCCTGGCTAACAGGTAAGCAAGAGCGATCGGCTCACGCAACTCAATGGGCAACACACGCAGAGTCAGGTAGAAGGAACGAGAAACCTTCGGCAGAATATCTTTTAGCAGATGCGGGTTGGCCTTGAGCGTGTTCAATGGCATCCTCGTTTGGGAGGAATGAGATTTGAGCCGCAGGACACAAACGTCCTACTTGCCTTTGAGTTGTTTTTTCCAATGCTTGAGCTGCTTGGCCACCTCGCGGACCCCGGGAGACCCTGTCATGCAGCGCCGTTCCATGGCTCGCTTGATATCAAATACCTCTAATGCCCTGCGATTGAACCGTCTGTCGATTTGCTTGAGATCAGACACTTTCAGTTCGTTGAGCTGACACCGCTTTGACTCAGCCAGACCTACCACTGCTCCCACCAAATGGTGAGCTTCTCGGAAAGCAATACCCTCCTCTACCAGCCAGTCTGCCAGATCGGTCGCCAACAGAGCTGGATCAGACGCGGCTTGCTGGCAGCGTGCAACCTCCATACTTGTGTGGTCGATCATGCCAGCCATGATGCGCAGCGAGGAGCCTAGGGTATCGGCCGTATCAAAAAGCGGTTCTTTGTCCTCCTGCATATCTCGGTTGTAGGTCATGGGGAGCCCCTTGAGAAGGGTAAGCATGGCCATAAGATTGCCCACCACTCGCCCTGACTTACCACGTGTCAATTCAGCCATGTCAGGATTCTTTTTCTGAGGCATCAAGGAAGATCCAGTGGTGTAGGCATCCGCTATGCGTATAAATCCAAACTCAGCACTGGACCATAAAATCAGATCTTCAGATAAGCGGGAAAGATGGATGGCACAGAGTGCAGCGGCAGAGCAGAACTCCACCATGTAATCACGATCACTGACCGCATCCATGGAATTACGAGTCACACGAGGCTGATCATCCAAATCCACAAATCCCAGCTCTCGAGCCACCATTTCACGATCCAGTTTCAGCGTCGAACCAGCCAGTGCGCCGCTTCCAAGAGGGCAAACATTGACTCGATCAAACGCATCTCGGAATCGGAGCCAGTCACGCTCCAGCATTTCAACATAGGCTAGTAGATGATGAGCCAGGTAGACAGGCTGAGCACGCTGAAGATGCGTGTAGCCAGGAATGAGAACCGTTCGGTTCCTGTCCCCTAGACGAACAAGGGAGTTCTGCAGCCCGCGCAGATCACCCATCAAATCGAGGATTTCATCCCGCATCCACATCCTCATGTCCAAGGCTACCTGATCGTTTCTTGAGCGTGCGGTGTGCAACTTGGCTCCTGCAGGCACTCTGCGTGTCAGAGCCGATTCGATGTTCATATGCACATCCTCCAACTCCTGACTCCATTCAAAACGGTCTTGCTGAATATCCTCTCCTATCTCCTCCAACCCCCGCACGATCGCATCACACTCCGTTTCGGAGAGTACGCCAATGGATTGAAGCATCCTGGCATGAGCCATGGATCCGATGATATCATGCTTCCATAGCCGACGATCGAAAGTGACCGATTGAGAAAAAGATTGAACGGCCAAAGCTGGCCCCTCGGAAAAACGACCACTGCGGCTTACGGTGTTGGATGATTTGCTGGCACTCATGATCAGGCTCCTACTTGTCGCTTGATTTGCTTAAGTTGGTCGAATTCAGGCTTGGCCTTGTAATGATCGTCCAGAGGGTAACAGCCACTGATCAGGCCATTTCTCGGCGCGGTGGTGCAGTCGCTAAAAGTGCGACAAATCATCCTCGGCGTCAATTGGCCTGTGGTGGTGGCATCGTCGAGGATGCCCGGGTAACTCAAGGTCACACGTCCCAGGCCTACCATATCCGTCCAGCCCTCTCGCACGTTGTGCTGGGCCACGTGAGGAAGGTATTCCTGAAGATAGCTGTAGGCAGTTCCGATAAAGATAAGCTCTTGAGAGGCGCGGGCTCTGAGCTGGCGCACCACCTGAATCTGCCTTGCCACATCAATGAGGGGATCATGCGCCGGCTGGTAGCCATCGGAAGGAGGGTAGGCAGCTGGGCGCTGAATATGTGGGTTATAGTATGGCGATCCCGCGCTGATATTGATGAGTTTGATGCCGAGCTCAACACAGAGGTCCACAAACCGAAACGTCTCATCCAGATCGATTTTCACCGGGTCTTCCTGATCCACCCCAAACCCATAGCGGTATGGGAGGCAATGCTCATGGGCTTCAGGGATGCCAGGTCCAAGCTTGCCGGGAGAGGATTGATCTGGGTCGGGACGGAAAGGGACCATGTCAAAGGCGCTCAGCCTAACTCCCAAGTCAATGTCATTACCACTGGCTCGGATTCCTTCGACAATTTCTCTAAGGATGCGCGTTCGATTCTCAAAAGAGCCACCGTAGCGTCCAGGACGGGTGTGGGCCCCAAGAAACTCATGCAACAGATAGCCGTGGCAATGCTTGAGGTCCACAAAATCGGCTCCGGCCTCTCGGGCAACCTGGGCGGCCTGAATGTATGCCACAATGAGTTCACCCACCTCCTCATCGCTCAATATTTGGGCGTCGGAGGTCACCTGAAACTTGGTATCAAGCAAGGGATGGCGATAGGCTATACGGGATTCCCATCGAGATTTTTCGTGAGGACGACAGAATCTGCCTGAATGGGTGAGCTGGAAACCAACCACCAAATCTTCGCTATGACCAAACTTTGACTCATGAGCCTGAGTAAGAGTCTGGACGAGCTGGCGTAAGTGCCCTTCCCGACCTGGCTGAATGATCAACTGGTTTGGATTGGCTCGCCCATCAGGACGAATAGCCATGGCTTCTCCACCATAGATGAGTTTGGCACCGCTCAATCCAAAACGTTCCCATCGCCGCCGCACCTCATCGGTAGGCAGGCCATCGGTGGTTCCATCCCATCCTTCCATCGGATGAATGGCCCAGCGATTGCCAATCCTTTTGCCGCCCACTGAAACCTGACTCACTGGTTGGCGCAAGGGAGAGTCCTGACCCACTACCAGCTCTTGGTCACACGGAATGTCCACCCCCATTGAGCGAACGTGTTCCCGGAAAGCTTCTGGGGTTTTAAGGGTGGCGATTCGAGTAAGCTTGAAAGGATCTTTCTTCATGACGACCAGGATTCATCAACACCTCTCAGGATCCTTCCAGGCAAGCGAAAAACCGCAAGTAAGGTTCCTTGCCAGCCAAGCGCTGCACCAGGAGGGCTAATTCCCTCATGTGATAATCCCCCCACATGGAGCTCTCCCCGCAGGGAATCTTGCTCCCTCTGGGCACATAATCCCACCCATTGGGTCGATGATAAATCGAGTGGAGCAGCAAGCCTTGATGCCGCTCACTGGTTGAAAGATAGGGTTCTTCAAGCAGGCTAGCTGTCACCTTAAGCCCTGCCTTGAGGTAGCGCTTGCCGTCCTCTGATTCTCCCTTGGATGCCAGGTAGTTCCCGAGCCGTATCAGGCCTTGTGCTGCAATAGCAGCAGCAGAACTATCCACAGGCTCCCAGGGGTTATAAGGATCTGAATCTCGGTCGAGGTAATCCCCTAGCCGATGCAGGTTGGGAGCCCCCGTGTCCCACATGGGAATCCCATCACGGCAAGTGTTCTCAAGGTAGAAATCACAGGTAGCTCTTGCCGCCTTGAGCATCATGGCTTCGATAGCTTTTTTCCCTCCACAGGGCCGAAGCTCTGAGGCTTGCAAGGTGGCAAAAAACTCAAGTTGTTCAGCAAAACCACACATGGCCCAGGCCAAACCGCGGGTCCAAGTGCTGAAGGGTGCATACCCTTGCTGAGAATTGGGGCAACGATACCGCCCATCGGTCACATTAAAAACACTCTCGTGTGCTGTCCTGCCTCGAACATCATAATCATCCCTGCCTTCTCCATAATAAACACCATAGTTGGCCGTGGATCGAGTGTGCTGAACCAAACGCATGAGCAATGAAATGGGGGCATCGTTTTCACCCATCAACACGTGGCCCAGGCCATGGGCTACGCCCAGAGCACGCATGGAGCGAATGGTATCGATGAAAAGAGAGTGAGGGCCGTTGAATGAATGGACAAAACCCTCGCCCCCTGCTGTAGGGGTCCACCGAGAAGCCTGAACGGCACCGGAAACCTTGAGGGCCAGTTCGTAAAAATGCCGCTCGAATGGACGGTCCGGAAGGCGTCCCTCGCGGATCAGTCGTAAGAGGTTGCCATAGGTCGAGACATTGTTGAAACCGTGATCATGGACTCCGATGTGAGAAACATGGGGAGCCATGCGTTCAACGGTCGCATCACGGCCCATCTTGAGGAAGTTACGTTGGCCGGTCGCATCAAACTGAAGGATGGCCGAACCGAATTGAAAACCCTGCGTCCATTCAGTCCAGCCGCGTGTGGTGTAGGCACCCCTGACGGTAAACACAGGAGTACCTCGTGAGGGTTTCCATGTCTGATCTAGGAGCTGGATCTTTCGGGCAGAAAGATCCCACATGCGGTGAAGCGCCGGTAAAAGGCGAGAGGGTGTCAGGGTATGATCGATTAGAATAGCCATGATAAGCAATAGGGAAGGCAAAGTGGCTAACTCTCAAGATGAGCTGGCCAAGTGCCATGGCTTGCACAATTTCGCAAGCGGCTGTGATTAAAGGATAACCGCAAAGTAGACGGCAATATTATTCCTTGGACACAAGATCGCAAAAGCCCACCTGCCTGACCGTAATCAGCGCTGGGCAACCTCCCGACGGTCGCTGATGCACCAGAGGTGTTCCCAGGTCCTGACAAAGAGATCCCCGTTGGACATGGCGTGGGTGGCATTGCACATAGCATTGTCCAGCGTATTGACTCGAATCAGTTGGAACTCAGGAGACGCTTGCAGGATGACCGTTTCCGAAGACTGATTCATACAGTAAAGACGATCGCCGCATCGGACCATGCTCGACCATGAAGATGACTTGGCGCCTTTGCCTCGCACCCTTTCCTCCCAGATCACCTTGCCCGTGTTTCGCTCCCGACAAATGGCAATCCCGCTGGTGTTGATCATATAGACATGATCGCCGACCAAGATACCAGAACCCACATTGTTTCCATCTCCCTCACTTTGCCAAACCCGATGAGAAAGGGTCACATCCCCATGACCGCCTCGCTTCACTGCCAAGTTGGAGCCTTTGTAACCACCCATGGCCAGAATAAGCTCCGCATCGTAAAGGGGGGATGTGTAAACAAGAGGATTGAGCCCCTGAGACCACCAGAGTTTGGAACCCTTTTCAGGATCAAAACCAACCAGCAGGTTAGGAAAACTCATCACCAGTTCGGATCGACCCTCGGCCGAAAGCAGTAAGGGAGTGCTAAATGAGCCAGTGATACCCTTTTCATTGCCTCGAAACCCATCAGTGCGGCCTTTCTGATCAGCCACTGGTTCCTGATAAACCCATTGAGTGTCCCCACTCTCCAGATCCAAGGCGTAAAGAGCGGCCTCAGGCCCCGGTCCATGGTAGAGATAAACCATGGATCCATGGATCACAGGGGATGAAGCATTGCCCCAAACATGGCGCTGAGGTCCCAGGTCTCGACGCCAAAGCAAAGTCCCCTCCATATCATAAGCGTAAACCCCCGCTGAGCCATAGGTAGCCACCACCCGCTGGCCATCAGTGATGGGCGATGCAGCACAATAAGGATTCTGGTCGTGCGTCGTCTCCTCTGCATCAAAGACAACCGAGTGCTGCCAAAGCAATTTGCCTTGAGTCCGATCAAAAGCCATGATCCCGCGCTTGTTGAGCTTTTCCACAGCCTGGGTAATGAAGACCTTGCCCTCCGCTACGATGGGAGAGCTGTTACCCCGATCCGGCAGATCCACCTTCCAGCGAATATTTTTCTCTGCAGACCACTCCTGCGGGTAGGCATCATCAGGTGCTACGCCGTTAGCTGATGGCCCACGCCAATCAGGCCAATCAGCAGCACACAGATGGTTGAACCCACTGAGGAGGAAACTAATTAAAAGCAGATTTTTCATGGAGCAATGAAGATTTAGCTTATCAAGCTACAAAAACCAATCCCTGTGAGCAAGCACCAGCCACGGGATAAGAGGGCCCAAGCATCCTGTCAACAAAGGGTGAACAACCCACTAGCAAGTAGTGAATAACCCTCAATAACTGAGTATTGTCATCGAATGGAGATTGGCTTTTATTAGCGTGAGCCCGCCATGGAACCAAAGCAGGAAAAAGCCGACCTCAAACATACCGAGCGCAAGAAAAGGCCCAGAAACGAGGTCAACCCACTGGATCGACTCCCCCCTCACTCCACCGAAGCCGAACAGGGGGTACTGGGGTGCATCCTGCTGGATCCAAACGAGAACATCGGCATCTGCATCGAGAAATTTCGCAGTGGATCCGAGGTTTTCTACGATCTGAGGCACCGTGTCCTATTTGAGTTGTTGGCTGAACTCTTTGACAAGAAACAACCCATTGACATTTTTACCCTCTCCCAAAGCCTACGAGACCGCCAGCAACTAGATAATGTAGGAGGCCTGGGCTACCTCAACGACTTGATGGATAAGGCTCCATCCGGCCTGAATTTACCCTATTACCTCGAGATCGTTCGCGAGAAATATGTCCTGCGCAAAATGCTTCATACTTGCTCGGACATTGTGGGCAGAGTCTTTGAGGAACAGGACAATGTGGATGCTCTCCTGGATACAGTGGAGCGCGATGTCCTGGCCATCAGTGAAGAGCGTTCGGAAAGTGCCGACCGATCCATCAAGGCACTGGTGCGAGATGCCATCGGAACCCTGGAAACTTACCACAAGAACCAGGGAATGCTCACTGGCTTATCCACTGGATTTCATGATTTGGACAAGATGACCCACGGCTTGCATGGAGGGGAAATGGTTGTGGTCGCTGCCCGACCCAGTATGGGAAAAACTTCCCTGGCCATGAATATTGCCGAGCATGTCGCTCTGATCCAGAAGGAGCCAGTTGGGGTCTTCAGCCTGGAAATGACCGCCGAGTCGCTGATCTTACGCATGCTCTGTTCTCGAGCAAAAATCAACCTCAGAGCGGTGCGAGATGGTTTTTTCGCAGAGCGGGACTTCCCACGCATCACTCAGGCTGCAACCGAGATGGCCAAAGCCCCTCTTTTTATTGATGACACCCCTGGGCTTTCAATCCTTCAGCTAAGGGCCCGAGCCCGTCGAATGGCTCAGCAGCACGGCATCAAGCTCTTTGTCATTGACTACCTGCAGCTGCTGAACTCTACTGCGCGACGAGCCGAAAACCGACAGCAAGAAATCTCGGATATTTCAAGCGGGGTCAAGGCACTAGCTAAGGAACTGAGTGTTCCCGTCATCGTATTGAGTCAGCTCAACCGCGAACTGGAAAAGGATAAGAGCCGAAAGCCGAGGATGTCTGACCTGCGCGAATCCGGAGCGATTGAACAGGACGCGGATCTAATAGGTTTGCTTTACAAACCTAGCCAGGGAGATGATGATGATGGGCCTGCCTACGCAGAGCAGGAGGCCATCGCTGTGAACCTGTTGATTGCCAAACAGAGAAACGGTCCGACAGGAGATGTGCATTTAACCTTTTTCAAAGGATTTACCCGGTTTGAGAACGCGGCGAAAATCAGTGACGAAGACATTCCCTCAGGCGCCTAAAAGACGGCGGCGACTGAAACATCAGTGGCCAGTCTGGGCCTTTCTGGCCTGCTGGCTACCCCAAGTCGCAGGACAGGGATTGCCAGGCAACAAGACAGTCGAGCGGGTCACAATACGACACATTGGCCCTGAGCTGGTGAGTGACCAGATGGTTCTGAGCAATATCCAGACGCGCTCGGGCGATGGGTTTTCATCCGAGCGCATCAACCTGGACATCAAGAACCTGCTGGGCACAGGCTACTTCCACAACGTGGACGTTTCCTGGGAAGTCAAGGAGAGCGGCATTGAGCTCGTCTACACGGTTCAGGGAAAACCCAAGCTCACCGAGATTCGATTCGAAGGTAATGAGCGGATCAAACAGAGGCGCCTGGCCAAGAAAGTCACTTCCAAGGTGGGTGAGCCGATCGATGAGAAGACCCTTTTCTCCGACGCCAGGGAGATCCAAAGTTATTACCAAAAAAAGGGTTTTCAGAACACCAAAGTCGACTACCTACCCACCATCAACGAAGAACGTGGCCAGGGTATTGTGACTTTCAAGATTACCGAGGCCCCGAAGATCCGGATCGATTCAGTGAGGTTCAAGGGCAACGATGCCTTCACGGATAGAGCTCTACAGAAAGTCATCAAAACGCGCAAGCGGTGGGCATTCTCCTGGCTGACCGGAAGTGGTGTTTACAAGGAAGACCAATTCGCCGAGGACAAAGAAAAACTCCGCCAGCACTATTGGGACAACGGATACATCGACTTTACCATTCAAGATGTGGCCTTCATTTATCCAGAAGAGGAAAAGCTGGTCTTGGAAATCACCATTGCTGAGGGGCAGCAATACCTCGTGGGTGACCTGCGAGTGCAGGGGAACGAGCTCTTCTCCACTGAAAAGATCCTTTTTGAGGAGACAAACCAAGGACCTGTTGAACGCCTGAGCATGAACAAGGGTGATGTGTTCACCCCATCGGGCCTGGACCAGAATCGACAGGCTCTGGAGGATCTCTATGAGGCCAGTGGCCACCTGACCCCTCGCAACCAGGGCAACACCCGTATTGGCGAATTCAAAACCCCTAATGCTGAAAAAGGAACCATTGATCTGGATTACCGCATTGAAGAGGGTGATTTATCTTATATCGAAAAGATTCAGATCCGCGGCAACACCAAAACCAAGGACAAGGTACTACGACGCGAATTGGCTGTGGCACCGGGAGAGCCTTTCAACATGGTTTATGCCAAGTTGAGCCAACAACGCCTTGAGGGACTCAATTATTTCAGCGAAGTGGGCATCGATGTCGAAGCCACTGACATCCCCGACCGCAAGGATCTTGTCATCTCAGTTGAAGAAAAAAACACCGGCAATTTCATCATCGGGGCTGGCTTTAATTCCATTGAGAATCTGGTGGCCTT